>Ga0137401_10000046_pt1 | contig 36499 bp, 32 predicted proteins | sample CZOMad1_1_16fung_FD_108286 | JGI IMG/M metagenome (GOLD analysis project Ga0137401, IMG submission 108286) | Vadose zone soil fungal communities from Angelo Coast Range Reserve, California, USA - CZOMad1_1_16fungal (Illumina Assembly) | ecosystem: Environmental > Terrestrial > Soil > Vadose...
CGATTCAGGACGGGTCTTGAGCGAAATAATGGGTATCTCTGGGTTCGACGAAAAGGTCAGCGGACTCGCGAAAGCCAATCTCGTACAACAAGGCGCTGAGCTTGCCTATCTATTGAGGCACGACCCGGAATTCCGGAGTCTCCGCCGAGAGCATCTTATCGCGGCCGGGAAGCAGGTCCGTCTGAAAAATAACGTCGATCTGCTGGCAGCTTTCTTCGAGAGAGGTCTCGATCCGTATGGCTTCCAGTTTTATGTGATCTCAGCTTCGCCTCAAGATGTCGTTCAGTCAGCTCTGGAAGGGATCGTTCCAGCGGATCACATTTTCGGTACTCAGCTCGAGTATGACGGTTCGACCGGTGAAATTTGTTCTATTAAACGAGTCTCAGCAGGCTATGGCAAAATTGCAGTACTCGAGGAACTAGAAACCAAGCTGCAAATTACGCCAGACCGCACAATCTACATGGGCGACGGTAGTTCGGACCTGTTTGTGATGCTGCATGTGAACAGCCGCGAGGGTTACACGATCGCCGTCTCGGAGGCGAAGTTCCTCGGCCGCATTGCCAGACGGACTGTACTCAGCGACAGCGCCTTAAGTGTGCTCGTACCGATCTTTGAAGACATTCTTAACTGGAATTCGGCGCAGATACGCGAGGTGTTCGAGTCCTACGGTCTCGCTATCCAGGAATGGGACAAGACCCGCACTGACTGGGTAGCCTTACAACAATACCTCCGGCCTGTATCCGAAGAGCTAAGGGCGGCATCAAGGAAGACGGCATAAGGCAAAAGGAAATTCCCGGGCATTCTGGAAAGCGTTCCGCCGAGGAGCGGTCAAGCCAGAATGCCGAGAGAAATCAGAACGGAAAATCTCGCGAGGGTGTTTGTGTCTGACCCTCGACGTTGAAGGCATAGCCAACTGAACTGCTCCTCGCATGGAGCTAAACAACAAAGAAAGGAATATATGGAAGCGTTAGTACTAGCACTCATCGCTCTACGCAACTCGTACAGACAGCAGGAGGCGCTTGACTCTGAACCGGAGGAATTTCAGTCGTCCGATCTTCAGGAGCTGAGACATTTGTCTAGTTCCAAGGACAAGTCGCCGAGCCGATTATTTGATCGACAAGCGTCGTATGTGGCCCAGGCCGCATCTTATTCGCCGATCCACCAGCCGACGACATAAGATCGATCCCGACGGCGACGAAACGAGCGGAGTGGGCGCGAGTTGTGGTCCAGAAAGAGGCGAGAGAATAGTTCGGCAAAAGGCTCGAAATCAGTGAGGAGCAGATCTATGCCTCAAGGCGTCCGCAGAATAGTCACGAAGCATGACGAGGCTGGCAAGGCGATCGTCTTTTTCCGCGGAGGAAGTTTCAGTTAAGGCTTGGTTCGGTGCTGACGCGGGCGTCGCCGTGCTCTGGAGCACCGCAGCGGTTCCAGCGGACAACTCTGATGACGATCTCGAAGGTGACAAGAGAAATGTTGGAATGACGCTCCATGGCGGTTCGGTGTTTCGGGGTGACGAAGCTAGGACCCGGGTTTGCGACGCCCATGCATCCGCATGATGAATGTATAACTCTTCCGAGTGTAAGATAATTTGCCCGTTCCGCCAATGGTGATGCCAATAGCGACAGGTTACTTTCTTGGCAGTTAGCAGAAAGAGAATCAAATGAGATTATCACATGCAGTTGGTAGAGCTTTTGCCAGTAGTTTGCCGCGACGATTAAGCATCGTTTCTGCAGCAGCCTCTCTGGTGCTCGGGGGATGTTCTACTTATGAGGCTGGGACTCCCAAAGCCGCCGTGAACTATCAGGAACCTCCCGCGGCAAAAACAGAAAATCACCCCCGTTCCCTTGAGCAAGTGATAAAAGACCAACGCGATTGGTACCAGATGATCGATTAGCAGTCGAATCAAGCCAGATCGTATTATCAGCCTGACGATTGGGCAGCTTCAGATTGGCCATGTTGCCGAAAAGCAGTGAGCTGATTCCAGCGCTTCCGCTACGTTGGAAGTTCTGCCGAAGATTCTTCGAAAATATCGTCGGTTATATCGAAACTTGATGGTTCAATTTTCCGAGATCGCAACGATCAGGGACGCGGAACTGCTCGACAGCCCATTGAGCGTTGGATTCCTCCGATCACCTTCGTTCTTTAATGAGGAATCATTCTGTATCGAAACAATCCTGCGCGAACCGCCATGTCAGATTCCCATCCCGCGGCAAAACAAGACGGTGTCCGACATCCTGACTATGCTCGACCGTCGCGAAACGCCCTCCGCGCCGCAACGAGAAACGCGTTCATAATTGGGTTAAGATACTCGGTTCGATGGGCAAGCTCGATATCAGTTGAGATCGGACAACTGCTTAGCTGACGGCAGACTACACCAGGAGCTTTGATCATCGCCACGCAGGCGGGAGTTATCGAGATGCCGAGTCCGGAGCTAACCAGTCTCAGTACCACAAGCCATTCGGCTGCTTCTTGCACAATTTTCGGACGGAACCCAGCGAGTTCGCAGAGTTCAATGGTCTTGTCCCAAGCTAGCGGTCCGAGCTCCCGCGGAAACAAAACCAGCGGTTCTCGTTTGAGCGCGATCAACGGGACCTTCTTCCTTTGGGCCAGCGGATGGCTGTCGGGTAATGCCACAACGTATTTTTCAGCTAAGATGGTTTCCAGCGATAGACCATCAGTAGGGCCTGCATCCCGCAAGAAGCCGATGTCCACTGCTCCTTGTCGAATTGCGTCAACGAGGCGGCTAGTGGTTAGCTCACGCAGGCGCAGCTCGACCTGAGGATATTTCATACGGTAGCTGCCCAAGATCGCAGGTAGAACGGTCAACATGGCGGAACCAATAAAGCCGACGGTCAAGGATCCCATTTCTCCGCGTCCCACTCTGCGCACGGTTTCCACGTCTTCCTCCAGCCGTTTCAGTATTTGGCGGGCGAGCTCCAGCAAGGTCTCCCCGGCATGGGTCAACGCGACTGTCCGCGAGTTTCGGTTAAACAAGGCGTGACCGATCTGCTGCTCAAGTTGGCGAATCTGTTGGGAGAGGGGCGGCTGAGCGATCCTTAGCCGTTTCGCCGCCCGGCTAAAATGCAGCTCTTCCGCGACCGCGACAAAGTAACGTAGATGGCGTAACTCGATCGCGGAATCCATATTTAAAACATCTCAATCGCTGAAAATCAAATATTAGACGTATTGTAGCTCGCTGTCTAGTTTCGGGGCAGGAGGAGTTTCGATGCCAAACGAAGAGTTGAGAAAAGCAGCTGGTGACGAGCACGCAGCCACCCAAACCGCGTATTCAATCCACCAGGCAAAACCAGAGGACCTCCCAATCGCTTTCCCGCTGGTGGCCGAATATTTTCAGGATATCGATGTGATGGTCCGCGATTCAAAGGAGGAATTTGCCGACTATTTAAACGGCGATGGCGGCGGTGTCTGGCTGGCGTTTGCCAGTGAAGAAACCGTTGGTTGTATCGTCCTCCGTGGACTCAGTTCGCCGGCTGCCAGTGGCGAGGTCAAGCGCCTCTACGTTCGAGCCTCCCACCGTAAGCGGGGATTAGCCGATAGATTACTGCGGACTGTGGAAGAGCATGCAATCCAGGTAGGATACGAGTGGCTGTACTTGGATACTAAGGACGATCTCGAGAACGCGATTCGCTTTTACAAACGGCACGGCTATGAACGCTGTGACCGCTACAATAGAAATCCGCAAGCAACTATCTTTATGCGGAAGCAACTTCCCGCTGCTTTGCCGGAACGGCGACTCACCAGGAGTCGATCGCCGGATAAGTAGGTGTCCCTTCCAAATCTAACATTTGTTACGAAAACCGAATCTGTCTTCGGAAAAGGTTATACGAAGGCAAAGGACTTTTCTGCCGAACAAAGATATTGCTAGGCAAAAGCCTCTTTCTTCGATCGAGCGTCCAACTGCTCCCTGTCGTTTCGGCCTGTGGAATTGGCGCTGATGAAGAATAGGTGCACGTACTGGCACTGTTACATCGGCGGCTGCAAGCATTGTTTGGTCGCTCGTTTCGGCTAGAAGCGCGGAGCGATGTCGGACGGGGCAGCACGGTGACGATGCGCATTCCTTTACGAACACCGATCGGCGTTGCCGCGCAGGCCGACGCGGAGTGGACCAACCTCTTCCCTGACCAGAATTTTTGTCAAGCTGAATTCAACGCTGGACTACCGCAGAAATAACCACTCGATGTGCCCGGGTCGCCTCTAAAGATCCACAAAGCCGGCAGTCGGGACAGCGTTTACGGCAGTCGGGACAGAAACGGGCCGATCTTTGAAATCACAGGGTTGATTACTTCTCTCCCTGAGCACGAAGAAATTTTCTCCGTTCCACCAGGAAAGAATCATCAACAATAATCGAGAAAACTATTATGACGACCGCCTTAGAGGCAACGGACAAAGATTTCGAACACATGATGCAGATGCTCAGCGGTTTTTTTGTGACGCAGATAGCCGGTGCTGTGGCTAGCTACTCGATTGCGGATCACCTGGCAAAGGGACCTGCGACTGCAGAGCAGATTTCCGCAATTGAAGGCATCGATTCAATCGCGGCTTTCCGCCTGCTACGCGCTTGTGGCTCACTTGGACTCGTAACCTTTGATGGGCTGATGTTTAGTGCAACTCCGCTATTAGGTACTCTGCGGACGGACGTGCCCGGTTCGCTGCATGGCCTCGCAATAGCCTGGTCGGCACCGGGGCACTGGCTACCTTGGGGTAGGTTCCTGGACGCGGTACGGACCGGTGAATCCCAGACCGTGCCGGCGCTCGGCGCCGAGATCTGGGACTATTATGGGCAAAAGCCCGGAGAAGGCGCAGCTTTCACTCACGCGATGGATGGCTTTACTTCCGGCATAGCGCGAGAAGTCGCACGGACGGTCGATACATCAACGGCAAAACTCGCAGTCGACATAGGCGGCGCGAGCGGAACGTTGGTCCACAGCCTCTTGATGGCGAATTCGCAATTGCATGGCATCATCCTCGATTTACCGCATGCGGTTCCGAGCGCGACCGCCGCGGCATCGGCGCTGGGACTTGCCGAACGTAGCAGCGCGTTGGGCGGGGATTTTTTCATTTATGTCCCTGAGGCCGATATTTATTTGCTCAAACATATTCTGCATGATTGGAACGATGGAGCAGCGGTCCGCATCCTTAAAAGATGCCGGCAAGCGATGCGACCCGGCGGTCGGGTGATCGTGATCGAGATGCTTCTTGGGGAGATCGGCGAGTCAGGGGTGGCCCCACTCATGGACCTCAACATGATGGTGATGCTACCCGGTCGCGAGCGCACCCTGGCCGAATATTGCGCTTTGCTGAAGAATGCGGGCCTTCAGCTCTCCAAGAGCACTCCCATCCGCTCGCCAATGGTGGTTATTGAGGCGGTGGCGGCGTGACGGAAAACACTGAAGAGGGCCAAATCGCCACATCTTATGAAACTGCCCGATTCTCAACAGGCGCTCCTGCTCCACCGAGCGAGTTACTGCTCACTAACCTGCGGATAAAGCATCGACCGATGTTTGCCGATGCTTACAACTGACCTGCCTTGAGCAGGATCAGCATGTTCGCAGCCGCCAAGCGCGCGTGAGCTGAGGTCTCGGATGGATCGAAATTGTGGAGACCATGCAATGCTTCTTCAAAGAGATTGGCACGAAGTAAACCAACAAACGTGTTCGCTGCATGTCGGCTGTCTTTGACCTTCCACTTCTCCACGGCAGTCCAACGATCCAAATAGTGAGAGAAGAGGGCATTTCGACGCTCGACGACCTCCTCCCGGTAACGCCGACCCAACTCGGGAAACCGGTGCGCATCTTGGGTTACAACTCGATACAAGGCCAGTTGTTCTTTTGACAGAGTGTGTTGCAGATATTCGATACCCGCCATGACAAGAGCGGTGCGGGGAGGTTTTGAGAACCATGGCCGCTCGAGCAATGGTGCCGGGTCCTGCTTTTTACCCTTTAGTTCATCGAAACCATCCGGGCTGCAGGCTGCCTGCATCACCGCACTAAACAGATCGTCCTTGTTCTCGAAATGGCGATAGACCGTTTTGATCGATACGCTCGCTGTGGCCGCGATACAATCCATTGAAGTTTGAGCGAAGCCATTGTCAAGGAACGCCTGCCGCGCAGCGTCAACAATTGCGCCTCTCTTCCGCTTCATCAGGGAAGCTTTCGGATTATCGGAGGTCCAGGTTTTCATGAATATCTTTCCGCATTACTGCTCCCCAAAAAACTGACGCCTTTCTTAACGGGATGGTACGACAACGATTACTGTCATTCAAGTGACAACGGCCTCTGTCTAATACCTGATGGTCCGCCATGGCGCAGAAAGGCGTCAGCTTCGGCGTCGCGTTTGCTCTGAGAGCAGTTTTCTACCAAAGAACCGCGAGAAAAACGGAGTCGCTGGAGGTGATGAGGTGGATGTAGACATCGAACTCGACATCGAACCACGCGAAGTGACTGTACCGGCTGATTTCGCTAAAGCCCTAAAAGGCAGCGCGGTTGCCGAGAAACGATTTGATGGGTTGTCCCATAGCAGAAAACAATCGTTCGTGTCGGGCATCGAGGGAGCCAAGACGGAAGAAACCCGGGAACGGCGCATTCTGAAAGCGATTAACAAACTGAGCGAGACCGGCACTGACAAGGGCGGAAGCAAGCTTTGTTAAGAGACGTCCCCTATTTGTCTTCCAAGCCAGATTTTTTGACTGACCGTTTTGTCACTAATTGTATCCGATTTATTTCGTTTGCTGTGGGTTGTTCAGATGATCATTGCATAACGATGATCAGGGGTTGATCTGATATCGGCAGGCCAGCCACCGAGCATTGGGTCCCGCTTTGAGACCAGTTGTACGATGACAGGGGCACCTGAGCTCCGGTAATGGCGTTCATCACGTAGGGTTGCGTATACGGATGAGGAACCGTGAACGTGAGTTGGCACGTGCTCGCCGCTGGTGGAGTGCGAGGGTCATAGTTCCCGAACCAGAAGGCCACGACCGTTTTGTTGATCGAGCCCTGGTAGGCGAACGCTTTCACGTCTGCCACATCCCCGTTTGCGACCGAGTTGACAGTCACAAAGCTGGTCCCGCCCTGGACACCGGCTAAGGTCGATATAATCCGCTGCACCACGTAAAACGCCGTTTTAGGTGTCGTCGGATTGCTGGAGGCCACACCGTAAAGCTCTGGACCGTTGTCTTGGAATTCGTAGATGAACGAATGCTCTACGCCGAGGCCAGACTCTTGCAGTAATCGCCTCGCAAGAAATACCGCCTGATTCGTGTTGGTGAACGTCGCCGTGGTGCCGGTGCCCCATTCCGTTTCCCATTTGGGCAACGTAGTCTTCGAGTCTAGTATCTGAATCCATGTTCCGTAATCCAGATATGGCCATTCGTACGTCGTCTCGGGAATAAACCCGGCCCCGTTGGCATATGGATGATAGACCACGCCATCCATCGTGGTCCCCTTTGCCAGCATGAAGAAAATTTGCGTTCCTTGCCCACCGAGACCAATTACCTGAATGGACGGGTTAACAGCGTGAACAGCAGCCGTAACCGCATTCGTGAGCGCCACCAGTTTCGTGCACCAGGCCGGTCCTTCGTAGGATGCGTAAGCGTTGTTCGGTTCGTTCGTGATTTCAAACGCAGTTACCAAACCGGTTTTGGCAATCCATGCCGCAAGATTGGACATCGCGACCGGGTCGTATTTGTCGGCGTAATGCCAGTTCGGGCCTAGAACAGCGACGACTTTTAGTCGATTAGCTTTGGCGGCATTAAGCCAACCCATATCCCAGGAAGGCTGCACATAGACGCCGGTACTAGGTTCCCAACTCCCGGCATTGAGATCATCCCGAATGTACGATACGCCCGATGAGGCGATGGCCTGCATCACCGGAGTGGGCGGCCAACCTTGTTCGAAATGGGTGGCGAACCCGAACCGGTCGTCACCAGCCTGTGCCGTCATGCACCCGATCGCAACACTCAGTATCGCCAAGAGCCTCGTTAAGACGATTTTACTAGCCGGATGCGATGCCTCGGCAACGGCATAAAGTAGACTTGGTCGAATCATTCTTGAATCATCTCCGAATTTCTTATAGCTATTCGACTGTTTATGGAATTTCTGAAGTCTGGATTATTACATCACCTGGAATGAAGGCAGAATGAGATTCAACCGAAACGCCCCAAGCATCGACTGTACCCGCCGTTCGATAAACGGTGGTTGGAGCTCTTCGTACAGAGCTTGATCTTACAGTGGATCTGGATTGCCGGCTGCTTAGCGTGGCTGCGGCGGCTATCGGGGACGGGTTTACGGGGAGCAAGCGTGGCCGGGGACTCCAAAAGAATTCAGCCCGTGCGAGTTCATCTTTGTCCGACGGACACTCACCAAGCTTCAACTTTTCCGGCAATTGAACCGGGGACAACTCATCGTATTTCTAGCGCTAGTTATCTTCGAGGTCTCGCCAGAATCGCGTCCCTTATCACGGCGTCTAGCATCGCCAATTTCGCCCACCGATATGCCCATCGTCGCTTCTCGTTTTCACCCGCCGGCATTCCTGCACAACGGGCATGTCCAGACGATCCTACCTATGCTTTTGCTTCGGCGGTTGAGCATCGTTTTTGAACGCGAGCGGTTGGAACTGGAAGACGGCGATTTCCTTGATCTCGACTGGGCGCGAGTGGGCGGCGACAAATTGGCGATTCTGTCGCATGGGTTGGAGGGACGCTCTGACGATGGTTATAATCGGGGGATGGCGACCGCGCTCCATGCGGCGGGATGGGATGCGCTCGCGTGGAATTTCCGCGGCTGCGGGAAAGAGATGAATCGGCTACCTCGGTTTTACCACAGCGGCGAAACTGGCGATTTGGGAGCGGTGATTCGGTTCGCGGCCACGAAATATTCGCGGATCGCGCTGGTTGGATTCAGCCTCGGGGGAAACTTGACCTTGAAGTATCTCGGCGAGGCCAGTCCGCATGCGTCGGTGATTGGTGCGGTGGCGATCTCGGCGCCGATCGATCTCGCTGCCAGCGCGCGAGCCCTTGATCATCGTTGGGGCAATCGGATCTATCTGCGGCGCTTTATCAAAAGCCTGGTCGCTAAAGTTGAAACCAAGGCGCTTATATTTCCTGACAAGCTGGACGCGAGTTGGAGCCGAACGATCCGGACATTCCAGGAATTTGACGATCGCTATACCGCACCGATCCATGGTTTTCGCGATGCGGCGGATTATTGGGAGAAGTCAAGCGCGCGGCAGTATCTGGATCGAGTAACAATTCCGACTCTGCTTTTGAACGCCTATAATGATCCTTTTCTCACCCCTGGATGCTTTCCATTCGTGGAAGCAGAACAGAACTCCTGTCTGTTTTTCGAAGCGCCAAGATCGGGCGGGCATGTGGGATTTGTTGATCTGACCCGCGGCAGCGAGCCGTGGTCCGAGCGGCGCGTTGTTGAGTTTCTCGCGACCTCCGTGCTTGCGGTTTAGAATTCGTGCCCGCTCGGCGAGTGTATGACCGCCATGTTCGCGATCAGGCAAACCCCGGATGCCGTCGCCCTTGAGTGTGCGCTTTCAGATATGCGCCTGACTCCAAACGATCAACCAGGCGATCAAAAAAACCAACGGCAGAAGAATGGGAGAGGCAATGCCCAAACAGCGAGTAAGCGGGCTTCCTTGGATCTCGGGAAAGCCACCAACGGAAGAGACATGAGTCGCGTAAGCGCGCCGGAGACGATAGAGCGCCAGGACCCCAGCGATGACGCTGCAGTAAATCAGAATATCGGAGATGCATGCCACGCCTGGAATAATATTGAAGAGAAGGTCTTGTTGTTTGGCTAATAGGGGATTGCGAGCCTGGGGCGAGGCATTGGCGATGATTGCGTACCCTGTGAAAAAGAAGGATTGTGCCGCCATCAGCCAGGACAATCGCTGCACGATCAGATTATCTTCGTGTTGGATCTGATCCCGAATGGTCCGATACCAATCGACCGGACCAAACAGCTTAGGTGGCGGCACACTCATGGGCTATTAACAAACCTTTTTCGCGTTCCGACGGTTTGTCGTCAATTCGCAAAGCAGGAGGACCTTGAATTTAGGAGTTCTCGGCTCTGTTTGCGATCCGGGTGTAGAATTTGACAATTTCTTGCCCGATATTTTCGGGCTCGTCTTCGGGTAGGAAGTGTTTTCCTCGACCGATCGGTTCGATCCGCATTTGGTCGATCTGTGCGCGGGCTACAACGACTGCGCGTTGGCGAACGACCATTCCGGGTGTTGCGTAGAGTAGCAATTTCGGAATTCGTGATTTCGGAAGTGCGGCGGCATACCGGTTGATCAGATCGACCGTATCGCCGGGACGATGCGACTTTGGTCCAAGCCGAGTGACACCTTGCAGCCATACCTTTCGGCGGACCGTCGGGTCCACAAACGGCATCTGGTAGGCCTCTAACTCGGCATCCGCAAGTTTTCGCAGAGTGCCCAACCTCAGCATGCTCGCAACTGCCTTATCGTTTTTTGCGATCAGCAGCTCAGCCATTGGATTCAGATGCAGGATTCTGAGTTTGATTTGTGCGAGCCGCGGCAGGTTATAGAAAGCGAAATCCATCGGCTGAAAGAAACCCTCGAACATTACCAGACCCTTTACATTGGCCTCATGCTGCATGGCATGGTGGAGCGCTACCATCAGTCCGAGATCCATTGCTACGATGATCGGATTGTTCAATTGAAGCGCTTCCATCACACCTTTGAAATAGCGTCCGTAGGTAGGTAGATCGTAATCGATGTCAAGCGGCTTATCCGACTTGCCGAAACCGATGAGGTCGATGGCCACGGTTCGCGCGACGGCGGCAATATGCGGGATGACGTTTCGCCAGAGATAAGAATGCGTTGGTATCCCATGAAGCAAGATGACCGGAGGTTCTTGGTCACCGGCTTCAATGTAGTGAATCCGCGAGCCGTGGACGGTCACGTAATGGGAGGCGAGGGGCGGAGAGGAGGTTGCCATCGGAGGACCAATCCAAGGAACTATAAGCGCGAATCCCGAAGTGCGAAGGGGAATCAAGAATTCCGTTCAATTCCAGACATGTAGTCGGTAGGCCAAACAATTCGGATTTCGGCAAATTTTCGGTCAAGCGATAAACCACTAGAACCGTTTGATGCGTTTTTCCGTCAAAGGCTCCTGGGATCTATGAGATCAGACGATCTCAAATCCAGCCGAGAAAACCGATGAGTCCGGCAATACTGACGACGATCAACGGATTTGTCTTAGTGAAAATGAAAACCAGCGTGCAAAGGCCGGTAAGCAGATAGGCCCTCCAGTCGTGGTCAGTCGATTTGCCCATGATATAAGCGCTGGCCAACACTAATCCTACGGTGAGTGGAGCGAAGCCCTTTTCGATGGCGTGACGCAGAGGAGATTTTTCGGCGTGCTGCCAGAAGAGGGTGAGGAAGTAAACCAGGATAGCCGCTGGCAGCATAATTGCTACTGTTGCCAGGAGACCTCCCAGCACACCCGCAGCTTTGTAGCCAATGAGTGTAACGATCAGAATGCTTGGTCCAGGTGCAGCCTGAGATATGGCGAAGACGTCGGCGAATTGATTGTCAGTGAGCCAATGATACTTCCCCACCGATTGGCGATGCATCTCTGGGAGGACTGAATTCCCTCCTCCAATCGATAGAAGCGAGAGCGAACCGAAGAGAAGGAAGATCTGGACGAGCGTCTTCATGATTTTTTCTTTCGAGGCCAAGCCCAAGCGAGGCTTAGCGGTCCGACAATTGCGAGCGCGACCAGCAACGGCCAGCGAAAGATCCCGTTCATCACGAACGTTGCGAGAAAAAGAAGAATGGGTGCGGGCCCGTGCAGGCATTTTCGGCCAGTCTTGACCGCCATCGTGATCGTCAGTGCAACGGCTGCAGCAGCCGCGCCATGCAAGGTTTTTTGCAGTGAAGGCACATGGTGAAACTTAAAATAAACGGCGCCCAATCCGAGCACTACCAGCACCGGTATCGCGCTCAGGCCCAACACGGCTGCTAGGGCGCCTGGGATACCGCGGAATTTTGTACCTACGAATACCGCCATGTTTACCTGATTTGCGCCTGGCAGGATGCGGCACATAGTAGTGGCGCTCAGAAATTCCTCCTCTAGCATCCATTTCTTTTCCACGACGACAATCTCACGGGACCATGCGGAAAGGCCGCCGCCGAAGGATGCCAACGCAATCTGGTTGAATGCTAATACCAGTTCCCACAATGAGGGGGATGGATCCGGCTTCGGCTCCGCGATGGCCGGATCACTCATGCGCTAGATCTGGGTCATGAGGAAAATCAATCTCGTTCTGGTGCGACGTTGGATCGAGCGGATCCGGCGCATTGTAATGGTGAGAAAGAGACCAGTCTCGTTCGAAGACCTCTTCCAACCCCGCGACGATCGCTGGATCTTTGATGGTGGTGCCCAACTCTCGTCGAAGATCAAAGGCGCTCCGGTCGATGTTCATCGACCCCAATAAGGCGTGTTTATTATCGGCCAGCAGTAATTTGGCATGCAAACGCAGGTTCTTTTGCTTGTGTACTTTCACTCCGGAATAATGGAGGACCCGCAAAGCGGAGAAGGTATCGAGAACATCCCATTCGCTGATACCATGTTTTCCACCGCAGAGCACACGCACATGCACGCCCCGTCGCGCGGCGCTCACGAGGCGCTCGAGAATCGCTGTATCGACAAACTTGGGGTGTTGCACATCGAGCCGGCTTTGCGCACTGTCAATGAAACTCGCCATCAGCCGACGTGAGTTGTGATTGCTCCAGAGCAAGCCTGATTCGGCGGAAGGAACCCAATCTAGCTGTTCCCAATCGGCATCGAACCCTGCCGCAATCTGTACAACCTTGTCCGGATCGAAGACAATCACACCGTAATCGCGGGTCAGACTGAAATACTTTTCGCAAAGGTTGAAAGTTGCGATGAGTGCCACCTGGTTGTCGATCACAATCGATTTCTCGTGGGTCACGTAAAACTTGGGATTTGCCCATCGGATATTGACGCCGGCTTTCTGTAACGCCGCAAAGGCTTCATCATTTGCACGATCGCCGCCGGAGCGTTTTGAATTGAGCATTACTCGCACCGCGACTCCGGAGTTCTTCCGATCGATTACCGCCTGGATCAAAGAGGGCTCGGTAAAGGTAAATTGCTTGATCAACAGCGATTGCTGCGCGGTTCGGACGAATTCTCGGACGGGAGTAACACCATCGTCCGGCTGGACGATCAGAAGCGGAATGGCCAACGACATGAATGAACGAGATTTGCTAACCAAAACTCCTACTAACCCTGGGTCCTTAGGGCAAGCCAGCAATTTGAAAGACCCGTCCGGTAGCCGCCCATGCGCGTCAACTTAAGGAGGCGACGCGGGGAAAGGGCGAGTGGACGAAGGGCTCTGTCGGCGGGATCGGTAGGTACGAAAACCTCGGCGCATCGGAAAGCATAACGAAAAGGCGTACCTACTAAGCGCGCCGAGGTTTTCGTACCGTAGTGGGCGGATCACAGAGCCCTTCGTCCACTCGCCCTTTCACAGTGCGGCCTCCTTGAGTTGACGCGTATGGGCGGAGCCGGACCCTGCCGTTAGTACGCTTTCCCAAAGACGACTCGGCCTTTGCTCGGCTTGCCGGAAAACGGGCACCTCCCAGGTTCCCCGCGAAGCTCGGTGGAAAACGGAATACAGCGAATAGTAACCTTGAGGTCCTCTTTGATCTTCGCTTCGACATCCGATTCGCCCGACCAGTGAGCCAGCGCGAAGCCGCCATGAATCTCGGGACGCTCGTCGTTCTTCGGCGTAAAGAAATCGTAAAAGTCTGCTTTTGAATCAATGCGCACGGTATGCTGGTCCCGGAAGGCTTTCGCGCGAATGAATAGGTTGTTCTGAATCTCTTCGAGGGTTGCCGGTAGATTTTGGACGACCTCCGAACTGGGTAAAAAGACTTTTTCTTTCACGGGCCGATCACGTCGCGAAAAGGCGACAGTTCCTTTCTCCAGATCGCGTGGACCAAGCTCAATGCGAACGGGGATACCGCGTTTGATCCATTCCCAATTTTTGACACCACCGCCAAGATCGCGGCGATCTACCTCGACGAAAATTGGTTCGCCAGCGTAACGCTGTTGCTGAAGGTCCGCTGCCAGTTTGTCAGCGGCTTCCCAAACAGCACCACGATGTTCCGGTTTTGGTACAATGGGGAGTATAACGGCATGGCTGGGCGCAATTCTCGGTGGAAGAACGGCGCCATCGTCATCGGCATGCACCATGATGATCTCGCCGAGCAAACGAGTGCTCACACCCCAACTGGTCGTCCAACCGAACTCCTGGGTGCCGTTCCGGGAAAGAAACCGGATGTTGGAAGCCCTGGCAAAGTTCTGGCCGAGGAAATGGGAGGTACCAGATTGTACAGCTTTGCGATCCTGCATCATTGCTTCGATGCAAAGAGTGGTAACCGCACCAGGAAACCGTTCACTCTCGGTCTTTTCGCCTTCGTAATTGGGAATCGCCAAGAAATCTTCCGCAAATTGCTGATAAATTTTAAGCATCTGCAACGTTTCGGCTTCGGCTTCCTCCTTGGTTTCATGGACCGTGTGTCCTTCCTGCCAAAGGAATTCTGAGGTTCGCAAAAAGACGCGCGGACGCATCTCCCAGCGCACCACGTTCGCCCATTGGTTAATCAAGAGCGGTAGATCGCGATAGGATTGGATCCATTTCGAAAATGTCGCACCGATGATGGTTTCAGAAGTCGGTCGGATCACCAATGGCTCGGTCAACTCAGCTGAAGGAGCCGGCCGCATCTTACCATCGGGTCCAACCTCCAGGCGATGATGCGTTACGACTGCGCACTCCTTGGCAAAACCTTCCACATGCTCGGCTTCTTTTTCCATGTAGCTGAGCGGAATGAAGAGGGGAAAATAGGCGTTACGATGTCCGGTCGCTTTGAACATCGCGTTGAGCTGCTTCTGGATGTTTTCCCAGATGCCGAAGCCCCATGGTTTGATGACCATGCAGCCGCGTACTTCGGAGTTCTCGGCGAGCTCCGCGGCTCGAACGACCTGTTGATACCATTCGGGAAAATCTTCGGTTCGGGTCGGCGAGATTGCTGATTTGGTTGCGGCATCACTCATTGGCGAAAGGAAAGCAGAAAGTTGCGAAAAAATTGAACGCCGCGCTCGAGTTCGGCCAGGTCAATAAATTCATCGCTAGTATGCGCCTGTTTGATCGAACCAGGTCCGAGGGCGACGGCCGGAACTCCTTGATCGGCAAAATGCGCGGCATCACAAAACCAGGAGGCGCCAGCGAGCGAAGCACCGTGCAACACCAGTTTTTGAATTAAGGGGTGGTTCGGATCCGTATACATTGGATTAGAGACTTTGAGTGGCCGAACAGTGATCGCAGGATGCCGGTCACTTAGAAAGTCCTGCACTGCAGTAACCATTTTTTCCTGACCGGGAACCGTTCGGATATCGACTTCCGCGACACAGCGGTCAGGGACTACGTTGATTTTTGTTCCGGCGCGAACGGTTCCGATGCTGATCGTAGGCGGGCCGAGCAGCGCGTTTTCGGGAGCAGCACAGAGTTGGGGAAAAGCGCGCTTCAAATCGGCATAAGCTTCCGTCAATAACTCGATAGCATTGGCGCCAGCTTCCGGTGTAGAAGCGTGAGCTGATTTTCCGCGGGCTTCCCATTCGGTCCAAGCGGTTCCCTTATGGGTGTAGACCACGGTCAGATCAGTTGGCTCGCCGACAATCACGAGGTCAGCTTTGACGTTTTTCGCGCAGCTTTTCGCTCCTATTTGGTCTGCTTCTTCATCCGCCAGCCCGGCGAAACCGACCGTGATTCTCAATTGCGAGAGGTCAGTGGTGGCGAGTGCCCATAACATGGCCGCCATTGGTCCCTTAGTATCGCTGGCGCCGCGACCATAGATCCGGCCCTCGCGAAGTTCGGCGGCAAACGGGTCGATAGTCATAGCTCGCGCCGGAACCGTGTCGAGATGAGGGGCGAATAGAATATGATATTGAGAGTTCGCCGGAGCCGGAAACCAGCCATAGACGTTCGGACGTCCGGGCGCAATCGATTCAAACTGCACGGTTGCGCCCCGATTGGTCAGAAAATCGGCTACGAACTCTGCCATTGCGCCTTCGCCTTTGCTCTCCGGCGCGCCGGAAGGATTTTCACTAGGTATTTGGATGAGCGCTCGGCAAAGTTGCTTTACCGTCTCGATTTGTGTGGGTTTCATCGGTGCGAGTGCTTTTCTCGATACCAGTGTACAAACTTCCGAATCCCTTCCTGGATTGAAGTCACAGGCTGGTAATTCAGCAATTTTCTGGCCTTGGTAATATCGGCGAAAGTACGCGGCATGTCCCCTGGAACCGGTGCGCGAAATTCGATGGTCGCCTTGCGCCCAAGCGCTTTCTCGATTTCGCCGATCATCGAGAGCAGATTGATCGTTTCATTTTCACCCAGATTAAAGACATCGAACGGTGAACCTTGGAAATCGATCGCCCCGAGGACACCCTGGATGATATCATCGACATAAGTAAAATCACGAGCAGCAGAACCGTCGCCGTATACTTCGATCGGCTTACCGTTCGCGATCAGATGAGTAAACCGATGTATCGAAAGATCGGGACGTTGGCGCGGACCGTAGACGGTGAAGAATCGGAGGCAGACAACCTCGAATCCGTAGAGATACGAATAGTTTGAGCAAAGATGCTCGCCGGCCAATTTCGTACTGGCGTAGGGACTCAGTGTTTGCAGGAGAGGTTGATCCTCGCGAAACGGAAGTTCGCGGGTTGCTCCATACACCGAAGAGCTGGAGGCGAAAACGAACCGCCGAACGCCGTTTTTTCGAGCGGCTTCGAGAAGATTGAATGTACCAAAAATGTTCGTCTGTAAATAAAGCTCGGGCGAGTGAACCGAGGGCCGGACGCCAGCGCGCGCCGCAAGATGGATTATTGCGTCTGGTTTTTGCTCCGCTAATGTGTTGGTGGTGGCGACCTGGTCGCAAAGATCAATTTCGTAAACCCGAACAGAGCGCGGAAAGTTGCTGACGTTGGAGCGCTTGATGGCCGGATCGTAAAAATCGTTGAAGTTATCGATTACCGAAACCGTGTCGCCCCGAGAGACGAGTGCTTCGACAAGATGGGAGCCGATAAAGCCGGCGCCTCCGGTGACCAGTAGCTTCATAAACGAGAAAAGAGGGGAAGCTGGGATCAAAACGGCAGAGGTGCAAGGGGATTCGTTCGGCCCTTGACAAGCGACATGGTACCGCCAGTAATGAGAAAGAAGCCGCCAAATGCCCGAAGAGAAGAAAAAATTGGCACGTATTCCGCTTCCACCGAAGTCAGGGGCGGAGATTCACGCCGAGGTGTCCACGTTGGCAGCAGGGGTGAACACCAGCGAGAGGTTGATGGCGAAGGTGCCTCCCTCGCGAAGGGATCCCTGGATCGTGCCACTCGCTGCGTTGGTACTCGCTTTTTCGGCGATATCGCTTATCGTAGAGTGTTTAGTAGCTTTCAGCTAATGGCCGTTTTTGGCCACCAAAGCATCTAAAACCTATGTCTACTGCTTCTTCTATGTCTACAGCATCGGTAATACACTTAAACGAATCCAACTTTGATCAGGCGATCAGCGAATCTCCGGTACCGATTTTAGTCGATTTTTGGGCTTCTTGGTGTGGGCCTTGCCGTATGATCGCTCCCGTATTGGAAGAGATCGCGAAGGAACAAGGCGAGAATGTGAAAATCGCGAAAGTGGATGTGGACAATAGTCCAACTCTTTCCAGCCGATTTGGGATCCGTAACATCCCGACGCTCCTTTTCTTCAAGGGTGGCGAAGTAAAAGATCAAGTGGTTGGTCTCACCAGTAAGGCTGATTTGATTTCCCGTCTGAAAACCCTTAAATGATCGCGGCGTAACCTCTGGTAGTGGCGTCGCGTCTTAATCTCTGAAAGAATTAACATAATGAATATGGTCGCGTTTGGAGCTCCGGGGCCGTCAGAATGGGTACTCATTCTCGTAATAGTGCTGGTCTTGTTCGGTGCCAAAAAACTTCCTGAACTGGCGCGGAGCTTAGGGCAAAGCATGAACGAATTTCGCAAAGCGCGAGAAGATTTTGACAAGGAGCTGCATGCGGCCGGGAATGAGGTAAAGACGGCGGTCCAGCCGCCCTATCAACCGGCTCCGAACCAACAGCCATATCAGGCCCCGCAAAATCCGCCACCGCCGAGTCAGCCGGTAGCGCAGCAGAATCCGCCTAGTCAGCAGCCGCCGCAGCCGTCCTGATCGGAGAGCGGTAAGGACGCGCGTTTCCAGACTTCGCCGGCCCACTGCTTTGCCAAATGAGGCGGCGAGGCACCGGCATATCGGGCAATGCCGTTCCCAAAGGACCAATTTTCCGCGCGCGACCTCAACGAGGTTGATCAAAAACGTCCGCTTTGCGCAACCCATCTGCTCGGCCGCCAAAAGCTCAGCAGTGACGGGCGGGTAAGGCTCGGCTGCGCTTCGATCAAAGATTGCTACGATAGACTGTCGGTGACTTTGAACGCGTCAATGATTGGCCAGGTATCCGGAAAACACCGACAATAACGGCACTGCCTTGCGCGAACCGATCTAACGCACGGATTGAGCCCGCGCACGAGTCTTAGGACAAACGTTACCACGATTTTGGAGGGTCGCTTGCCGACCGATGCAACGGACGTTTGACCTCAATTTCCATATATAAAACTACAAATACTATTGTTATATAGATGCTTAGCGGCTACTATATAACATATGTATGAACTGTAATAATATCCGAGAAATACGGCGTTTGGAGCGGGCTTGGCTTGCGTTGATCCTGTTCCTGGTGGGCGTCGCGCTGGAGTCGGTGGTACGTGGCGAACAGACAGCAATCTTCGCTCACTACAATCTGGAAAATTATATTGTCATGGATCGACGAGAGAACGGAACACTCGTTCATTCGTCTAAACCAGAGAAAGAGATAGAGCCGCTTCTGCGAATCATTCGCGAGATTCATCCCGATCTTCTCGGCGTGGCGGAGATGGGCACACCAGATCAATTCCAGAGCTTTCGGAATCGATTAGCACAAGCAGGAATGAGTTTTGTTGACGCGGAATATGTGAATGGTCCGGATCCGGCGCGGCACATCGCTCTTTTGAGCCGATTTCCGATTACCTCCCGCAATTCAGAACCTAATGTTCCAATCCACATACCGAATGTGACTGAATCGGTTCGGCGGGGCATTCTCGACGTAACCGTACAGATTTCTCCGGGCTTCCAAGTGAGATTGATCGGGGCGCATTTGAAATCGAAGTTGCCTATTCCGGAGGGGGAGGAGTTGGTTCGACGACAAGAGGCGCAGGAACTCCGGAATCACATCGACCGGGTCATGAAAGAAGCGCCCGACGTTCCGTTGTTGGTTTACGGCGACCTAAACGATACGAAAGAACAACCGGCGATTCAGGAGGTAATGGGCGATCGTCAGAGTCCGACGCATCTTACCGACCTGTGGTTATCGGACTACACCGGCGACCATTGGACCTATTACCAGAAATTTAGCGACACCTACGCTCGGATTGATTACATCCTCACCAACCGGTTATTGCTCGCGTCGATCGATCGAAAGCATTGTTATGTATTTCGTTCAATCGATTGGAACCAGGCCAGTGACCATCGGCCGATCGTGGCGACCATACGGGTGCCAGAGGACAGCAGATAGATGACCCGAATTATTGTCTTAGGTCTCGACCCCTTTCTGGCGGGAAGGGCGTTGGACGCAAACGGCCCCGCCGTCCTATTTTCGCTTCTTGGCATAATCCCTAGGTTATTCATTTCTGTATCTATCTTAATTTCACTCTTCGCTGACTAAATGGTCTTCCTTTTTCGTATACTGCGAATCAGTCGGCACAGACTGGCCTCATAGTCCCGCCTCCACTGGATAGCGCGAACTTTGTCTGAAGCGATCAGCAGAGAACTGGTAAAAAGCCAGACTACGTTTCCAGAAATTCGACCACATTTTGTCCGCTTTCCTTCCGTGCCTGAGATTGACGAGTCACCTCCAGGTCCTCGCGGTGCGCCGCCGGTGCGCGCAAGGCGTGTGCGACCGCTGACAGGATTTCTTTGGTGCGTGCCGGTTTCGGCACTACGACAGAAATTTCGCAGGCTACCAGTCCCGGCAACGGTGCCTCGGAGAGTGAACCGGAGACCATGACGATGGGGATTTTGCTGCCTGCCGAGCGCAACGCGAGCACCATACTCGCTCCGTCCAGGTTGGGCATGGCACGGTCCGTCACCACGACGTCGAATTCTTCCACCGCGAGCCGTTCCAGCGCGGCTGCGCCATCGCACGCGGTTTCGACATCGTACCCTTCGAGGTAAAAGACGAGCGTGTGAAGTTCGCGGGTGAGTGGATCCTCGTTTACTACAAGCAATCGCGGGCGCCATGAGTCATCGGCAGAAATGGGAATACTGATCGTGGAGTACGTCATGGGATATTGTGTGGCGGTTCGATAGTTCCGAGTGACGCTCACAATCTTCCACGCGTAGACTGTGCGCGATATTGGGCGCGAAACCGTTTCTCGATAGGCGCTGCGCCTACCTAGTTCCCCGGAACATCTGCGGGTTGTTGTTGCGGCAAAAAACGTTTGGTTGATCGTCTTTCTCGTTCGTCGCAAAAAGAGGTGTCCGGCCAGAGCTACTTCGCGTACGCGCACCGGCTGTGGACACTCAAAGACGCAGCGCACACCGGTGCTGCGCACGGTCGCTTCGGCGAGTTCGTGTAATGCGTGCATCAGGCCGTCATCTTCCAATGCCACCGGGGCGAGGCCGTGTGAAAACGCGCGCACCTCGACGATGCTCTCTCGTAGCTGCCGTTGCAGGTTTTCGGCCTGCCGTACGAGCGCGGGTGCCGCGGATTCGAGTGCAGTTATGAGGCCACTCGTCGCCAGGGATGCGGCGGTGAGCCGCTGCCCCGATCCTATCGTGCAAATCCTGCCCGATGCGGCTCCGCTCGCGCTCTGTATTCTCCAAAATCTCGCCCTCCAGCCATATCCGTTCCGCTTCGCGCTCGCCGAGTCGCGCCGCCATCGTCGCAAAGGCGGCCGACAATTCCTGCACCTCATCACCACCCGATGCCGCCTCGACGCGATCCGCACGGCCTTCTCCAAAATCCCGGACCGCTTGCGAGAGCCGCGCCAGGCGGACGGCAAAGCCGAAATGCAACGCTGCCCACAAGCAAAGACACACGAGCGTAATCGCGGCCGCAGCCAATCGAAGCTGCCCTCTCGCGTCCGCGCTTGCTTGTGCCACCGCGTCGCCGCGATCAAAGATGACCAGTGCCCAACCCGTTTCGCGCGGTCCCATAGCGAATGGATATGCACCGAATAGCATCGCTCCATCTGCACTGCGGCTTTGCCGATTCCCGGCATTTTCGTCCGCATTCACCGCAAGCTTCATGGCTGGGGCCAGCGCAGTCTCACGCGCCAGATGACCCACCCACTGCTTATCCGAGTCGTCAATGACGACACCGCTTTCATCCACGAGCGCCACCGCCTTCAACCACGGTTGGCGCGGCCGCGCGACAACATCTTCCGTCAGGGACACAGGTTCAAAGCGCTCGATCTGCTTCGCGCTCCGCCTCGCCAGTCGCTCGCCGGTGGCATCGGCCTGCGCCTGCACGTATTTGAGGTTGCGGGAAAGATCATCGGCAAGATTGAGTTCGTAATCGAGCCACGTGGCGGCGAGTCCGCAGACCAGCACAAGCAATGGTGTATAGTAACGGACGGGTGGCGGAAAGCGCATGGCGTACTCTACGGACAGAAAAAAAGCAGCCCGCCACAAGTCGACCTTTTCTGGTGACCGGCTCTGCCTGTGCTTGTGACTAGGTCACAACCTTATTTTCGCGGCTCTGCAACTGGTAGCGACGCTTTTTCAGCCGAAGGGCTTCTTTGACCAAGTCAGCGGCAAAAGAAGAGGCTGGCCACCAAGTCTTGCGTCCTCGTTTTCCGAGGAACACGTGTTGCGTCGGAGTCATGATTTGTTAGAAGTTAGGCCCCGCTGCGGACGGATCAAGGCCTCGGGCTGATAGCCAGGCGCAATTACGGCGATCACACCGTCATTTTGTGTAGGGCGCCAATGATATAACTGGCAATGGCAGAATACAGATAAGCCCATAGATGATTGAAACAACTGATTTCCATGGCTGAGGCCAGTACGGCGTTTTTCCGGCAAATTGCGATATTAAAAAAATTAGCCAGATGGAGGAAAATGAAAACGCCCAGATCCCAGCCATGAACCAGCAAAGCTTGGTTGTGGCCGCAGCACCTATCCAATTAGCGAAGCGTTTACCCTTCCAGAATGTCCCAAAGGCCAGAAACACTATGAGTATGGCCGTCATTTTCACCGTTAGCGTTTAATGTCGCGGCTTTGCGATTGGTGACGATGCTTTTTCGGTGGACGGTCTTTTTGCGCTATTTTGCGGTCATTTCCAACGGCAAGGGTGAACCCATTCCAAAAAACCAGGAAGCCGATCAGGTTCGCTGATTCGGCTCGCTTAAACGCTGTTGCTGCGAGATCGCCAGGCAGATAATTATTCGTTCGTAGCCCGAGGGCGTAGCGTGCGTCTATGAGTGAAAAGTGAGGAATTCACCGTCCTTTAAGCGCCGCATCGATCAGGGCCATGATGTAATCGAATTGCACGCCTGGCGGACCCCGGGACAGTTGTACGTTCGCTACATTCATTTACGAAAAAGCAGCCCGGCGACTTTTGCGACATTTCACGGGTTCGGATGAAAACGAAGTCATTCTGCAAGCGCTGAGATGGTGCGATGAATATTAGAGTTTTCGCGTGCTGCCGTGTGACCGTATCGCGCCGCCAATAGCCAACGAATCGCCCGGCAAGATAGCTCTAAAAAGCTTTTTCTGGATGGCCGAGCGCTCGATTGGGTTCTGCCATGCCATGACAGTCCAGAAGTCACTTCGTTGGTTCGGACAGATCCGCAATCCGCTTACCGTGAATTCTATATCGGCTTTTGGGCTCTGCTTCTGACTCTCCAGTGAGTTCGAAGCCGTTCTCCGTTTCTCTACCTTCGAGGTTAACTGTAGATCCACTAATCCCGAATGAGGGTTGTAGGCGTGTCAAATATTGCTGGAAACCGATGTGTCCAGTAATACGACCTTCGCGAACGGTGAATTCCCCAAAGTAGACGCGATCTTGATCAACCCCTTTGAAGACGCCGGAGCGCACCATAGCTATCCCGTAGCCGTTTCGATGTCCTGGTTTGAAATCGACTCTATAGATTCCGTCACGCATCTGCCGCAGCTCGCCAAATGGCGGAGCAATTTAAGGCTGCAGGAGCTTTTGAAAAAGGACATGCTGACCTGGTGGCTTTCGGTCGTTCATTTCATCGCGAATCCTGACGGAGCGACGAGTCCACCTGGCGGTTGAGACGGAGGCGAGCACTAGTAGCCCACGGCGCGGAGAATTTAAATCCGAAAGGGGGCAGAGCAATCTTCCCGCTTGCAGCAAATCCTGGTGCGCCTAGTGTCGCGGGGCGTCCCGTGATCTTGTATCAGAACGGGACGTTTGGTGTCTGAGCTATATGGCCAATACAGTTTTAGTGGGCGCGCAATGGGGCGATGAAGGAAAAGGCAAGGTCATCGACTATTTGACGGAACAGGTTGACGTCGTCGTCCGAAGCCAGGGGGGTAACAATGCGGGTCACACGGTAGTGGTTGGTGAGACGACCCATATTCTGCGGCTTCTTCCTTCGGGAATCCTTCGTCCGAACAAGATCTGCATTATCGGCAATGGCGTTGTGATTGATCCGATCTCATTGTGCGAAGAGATCGCGGAGCTGGAAGGGCAAGGGATTCAGGTCAGTGAACAAAATTTATTAATCAGTGAATCAGCTCATTTGGTATTTCCGTACCATCGCCTCATCGATGAGCAGCGTGAAATAGCCCACGGAAAAAATAAGATCGGGACCACAAAGCGCGGGATCGGACCGGCGTACGGCGACAAGGTAGCTCGGGTTGGAATTCGTGTGGGTGATTTGCTGCAGCCCGAGCTTTTTGAGGAGCGCTTGTTCGCGCGAGTGCAAGAAGCAAACTGGTTGCTGGAGCATTTCGGCGGACAATCGGTCGATCCAAAGAAATTGCTTATGGATTACCTGGGAGCCGGCAAGCGCTTGCGTTCGATGCTGACGAATACGGTACTCGAAATCCACCGGCTGATGAACCAAGGAAAACAAATACTTTTTGAGGGGGCTCAAGGGACCTTTTTAGACATCGATCACGGAACTTATCCCTACGTTACGTCGTCGAACACGACCGCCGGAGGCGCTTGCACCGGAGCCGGCGTACCTCCGAACCGAATCGATCGCGTCGTTGGCGCGATGAAAGCATATACAACTCGGGTGGGAGAAGGACCTTTTCCGACCGAAGACGAAAGCATTTCAGACTTGTTGCACGGAATGGGGCGCGAATTCGGTGCGGTCACCGGCAGAGCTCGGCGCTGTGGCTGGTTCGACGCGGTCGCTACTCGGTTTGCGACGATCGTTAACGGAATCGACCAGCTCGCGGTCACAAATCTCGATGGCCTGGATGGCTTGGAAACGCTTAAGATTTGTATCGGCTATGAGTTGAATGGGAAACAAATTGAATTCCCGCCCGCATGCGTTCGGCAATTCAATCGTTGCCGGCCGATCTACATCGAAATGCCCGGTTGGAAACGGTCTACTGCCGGTGCACGTACTTTCTCCGACTTGCCGATCCCTGCGCAGAACTATCTGCAGAAGACCTGCGAATTATCGGGAGCGAAACTCATGTTAGTCGGAGTGGGACAGAAGCGGGAAGAGACGATTCTGGTGTAGGGTCGGGAATCAGTGATCGGTGGTCGGCAACCGGTGTTGTCTGTGTGTCTCCGGTAGAGGTCCGGTAGCCGTCAATAGGGCATTGGGAGCCCCAATGTGCTCGCGGGGCCCCATCGTGGGATCTAGCGGTATGTCGCGGACGCTTTACCTTCAATGCTTATGGGCAGCTGCCGGATATTGGCTTTACGGTCTGGCCGAAGGGAGACAGCGAATTAATGATTAGCGAAATGATCCCGCTCGTGCGCCTGCTCCGTCTTTTCGGCATAATCTCACTAATAGCCGCTCCGTTGCCAACACTTGGTGCTTCTTACCTCAAGCTCCCGGCTAAAGGCTATTTGGCGGGCGAACCGATATCGACGACAGTTGATTCCGGGCTAGCCAAATACTATTTGGAAAACTCTCTTTCGCGAACAGCGGTGAATTCGGAGTTGGACCAACGCATCACGGACATTGAGCAACGTTTCAAAGAGCGTCCGCTGGATTGGCTGACATTAAGAGAAATCTCTGTGGAAACTACACCAGATTTCGCAACCCTGTTTTTCATCAAACAAAGTTTGTCGGACGGCCGCAACGCCCGGCTGCAAAAGGCTTATTGGCAAGAGGTAAACCGGATCGATGCCACCACTCGCCGAACGAGTCGAGCTCTCGCCGCCCGGAGTGAACTCCGAAAATACAAACTTATCTTTGTCCCGGGGTTTCATTATCTGAGCGATCAATCGTCCGGAGCTGACTTTTACAACCAAAGGCAGCTGTTTCGTCAGCTCGGCCTTTATATTGAGCTGGCCGCCACACAAGAGGATGGCACGATTGAAGAAAATGCTGCAATCATCGCTGGTGTAGTGCGTAGCGAGAGTAGATCGAGTACGCCTCTTATTTTGATCAGTGCGAGCAAAGCAGGACCAGAAACCGCTTTGGCGTTAGGGAAAATGCTGGAGCCCAGTGAAACTACATCAGTCAAAGCCTGGCTCAGCGTTGGCGGATTGATCGAGGGGACTTTTTTGGCTGATCATGTGACGGGCTGGCCCAAGTCGTGGCTGGCAAGGATTGTACTACGTTATTCGGGGATCGATCCTCGCAGCTTACCGGGGATGACAACAACTGCGAGTCGAGAAAGAATGAAGGAGATTAGGTTGCCGCTCCATATCTTCATGCTCCAATTCGTTGGGGCGCCCCTTTCGGGAGACATCGCGAACGACGTCAGGGATCGATATATCGAACTGCGTAAATACGGGCCCAATGACGGGTTGACTCTTCTAGCGGACGAACTAGTTCCTCAAGGCGCCACCATTATCGAGCCGGGGCTGGACCATTTTTATCGGGATCCTCAGATTGATCTAAAGTCGCTGGCTCTGGCGAACATCGTTGCCGATGAGCTCGGCCGGTAAGGAGTAAGCAGTGGACGGTATGCAGTCAGCAGGAGACGCACGAATGGGCGCAAATAGGCCGAAGGGGCAGCCGTGGCCTGTCTCGCCTTAAACGAAGCGGCGCCGAATGCACGCAAACCGTGCAAGCGAGTCAAAACCGCTGACGACTTACGGCTTACTTCTTGTCTATACCCCTCCATATCTGCGTTGGCGGCGGTTAAATTCGGCGACCGCTTCGAGAAGATCTTCTCGTTTAAAATCAGGCCAAAGTGTTTGGGTTACATACATCTCGGTATAGCTCAGCTGCCAAAGCAGGAAATTAGAAATCCGCATTTCACCTGAGGTACGGATCAGCAGATCAGGATCAGGCCATTGGTGCGTGTAAAGAAACTGGCTGAATTTTTCGGCAGTGAGTTCATCGAGATCCAGTCGATTTGCTTTGAACTCTTGGGCGACTCTCTTGATTCCGTCAACGATTTCGGCCCGCCCGCTGTAGTTGATCGCAAGAATGGCCGTGAGCTTGTCATTGTTGGCGGTTTGATCAATGGCTTCCCGCAGTTGTGCCTGACAGTCCTCCGGGAGTTCGGTCAATCGGCCGATCGCTTGGAGCCGAATCCCCTTGCCGGCAAGATCTCTGGTGTAATCGCGCAAAAATTTCCTGAGCAAGCCCATCAGTGTGTCGACTTCCTCTTTGGGTCGCTGCCAATTCTCTGTGGAGAAGGCGTAAAGCGTGACATAGAGAATTCCTAGCTCGAGGCAGGTTTCCACGCATGCCTTGACCGCTTTCGCTCCCTCAAGGTGCCCACGACTGCGTGGCCAACCGCGTTGTCGAGCCCATCGTCCGTTGCCATCCATAATGATAGCGACGTGTTTGGGAACCTGGTTGACCATTTCTCGAACGACAAGGAGCGATATCCCGACCAAAAAAGCAAATGCGGAAACAGCATATGCCGGTGTGTGTTCTTTCGGGCCGGAAGAGTCCGAGGGCACGGAGCGGTTGGCTCGAAAACACCGAATCGGCGAGGGATTCATGAAGCCCAAGATAGCCCGAATCAGGAGGGTTCGAGGGTTACCGAGCCGGTTAGGACGCACTTTTAAAGCGGAAAGGTTTTGATTCAGCGTCGAATTTCAATTCGGAAACGGACACGAGCGATGTACTGTTGGAAGCACGAATTTACTCGAAAACCGCTCTACGCGCTCCAAACTGTCCATTTTTCTGCAGAATTTATAGCAAAAGCCGCATATCGATCCTTGCAGATTCAGAATGATGCGCAAAATATAACACCTTGAAACGAGACTCGTGGCGCGCTGTTACCAGACAAGGCTTCCGCTATCCTCCGCGAGCAGTGCTTTTTAATGCAGACAATCTTGCTTGTTGATCCTGAAACCGACTTTCTTGAGTGGGCGCAAAACCAGCTCGAAACGCCCACCACCCGGGTGTTCACCGCAACCACCTCCGATGAGGCGTACAAAATTTACATTTCCGAAAATCCGGACCTCCTGATTTGCGAGACGCATCTCATGCCGTTTAGCGGACTGGAACTGCTCGCCCGAATCCGGCAGCGAGATTCGAATGCATTGGTTATCCTGATGAGCGCGTTTGGTACGACGCAGTCGGTGATCGAGTCAATGAAGCTCGGTGCTTTCGATTACCTGCGGAAAGAATCGCTCCCATTCAATCTCAAACCGGTGGTAGATGCGGCCCTGAATACTCAGGCCGAGATGCGGTCCGCCACCGCATTCAAGCCGCAGCTCACGGTTGAGCAGTATCAAGATAGCTTGGTTGGACAGTCGCAGCCGATGCAACAGGTATTTAAGATGATCGGCCGCGTCTCGCATAGCGACGCGCCGGTGATGATTACGGGCGAGAGCGGCTCAGGCAAGGAGTTGGTGGCCCGAGCGATTCATCACTACGGGAATCGGAGCACCCAGCCATTTATCGCGATCAACTGCGCCGCAATTCCAGAAAACCTGCTGGAAAGCGAACTTTTTGGTCACGAGAAGGGAGCCTTTACCGGAGCGGCAGCGATGCGAATCGGAAGGTTTGAGCAGAGCAATGGTGGCACGCTTTTTTTGGATGAGATCGGCGAGATGCCGCTGCCGGTCCAAAGCAAGATTCTCCGTGTGTTGCAAGAGGGAGAATTTTCACGAGTGGGCGGCAACGCTGTGATCAAGACCGATGTGCGGATTATTGCGGCGACCAACAAGACATTGGAACAGGAAGTCGCGAAAAAACAGTTCCGTGAGGATCTATTTTATCGCTTGAACGTGGTGCGAATTCATCTTCCGCCGCTGCGGCTGCGCAGAGAAGATATTCGTCTTTTGGCGGAGTATTTTTTGAAGAAGATCGCTACCCATAAGCATTTGCCCCAGCTCACGTTATCGGCGGAAGCGGTGAAGGTGTTAGAGGAGTATCCCTGGCCCGGGAACGTGCGTGAGTTAGAGAATACGATCCAACGCGCTTGTGTATTAGCCAGCAGTGACGTGCTTCTGCCGAAAGATATTCCGCTTGGTTTTGCCAACCAGGCCGAAGATTCGGTTGAGAGCGCGCCTCAGATATCCGGCACGGTCGGAGGCAAGCCGACGCTGGAGACCGCGGTCGAAACGCTTTTGGATGCCGCCTCGGCGGATTCTCGATTGCAGTTGTTACCTTGGCTGGAACGGGAATTCACGGTTTTTGCCATGAAGCGGACCAAAGGGAATCAGGTGAAAGCAGCTAAGCTCCTCGGGGTCACGCGTGCGACATTGCGTAAACGAATCGAGCGGTATGGGATCACGAAGGAGTTGAATTTTCAATGAAGCGTAAGGCCAATTTGTACCGCGTCGGCTCATTGGTGTGGGGTGAGAAGCGACCCACATCGAAAAGCTCGGCGCTCTGGTCGCTGCGCTCTTTCGTTTCGCATCGCTAACGCGCCGGGTTTGAGCCATGTCCCAGCATTGGCCTCGTCATGAAATGTTCCAATTCCAAGTATCCTGATCGGCAGACAGTATCGTTTTCTCATCGCGTCCCTTCTTCGAAAACGACCTCGACAATTGATTGTCTTTTGATGAAAGCCGGCGCGACTGGCTTGGTAAGGCGGAACTAAGAGTGGCCTAAAGGCGGAAACCTAGTGAACAACGATCGTTGGCGGTTCTGAAACGCGGGCCAACCCGAATGGCTCAAACCCGGCGCATGGGGATACAAGACCAAGGGGCAGCGGCCTAAAGTGCCGAGCTTTTCGCCCTACCGATCGACGTCGCGGCCGTACCTGGAGGCGCCTGTGCCGATCGAAGCCTGCATTGAACACGTCTGAATTGCGGACGATGTTGAACGTCTTTTAATGAGGAATAGCGTTTCCTGGTGTTTGGTCGGGAAACCGAACGGTATGGAAAAGAGTAAACAGCACCCATTGACAAAGGTTGTGGAGGAGGTGCGCCAGTCCGCGGGTTTTCGCCAGAAATTCGAAGAAAGACCGCCGATACACTTCGAGCATGTTGGGGAAGCCGCTCAATCCTTCGTTGCCGCCTGCGTGGTCCGCCAGCATCCATCGCGAACTTGTTGGTTGATCTGTCCGGATACACGCCGCCAAGAAGAAATCTGCAACGAGTTGTTGAACTGGGAGATCGGAGCCCAATTTTTCCCGGAGCTTGAGTTGCCGGCGGTCGAGGGAGCGGTGCCCGACCCGGAGTTGGTGGCAGAACGGCTAGCTCTGCTGCAGCAGATCGCGAACGGAAAGAGAATGGTTGTGGTGGTTACCCGCTCGGTCCTGGGGAGTCCGGTTGTGGGCCCTGATCAATTGCTGAATCAGACCCTTACTTTGCAGCGGGGAGATTCTCTCGATAGCAGGCAACTGATCGAGAAACTCCTCCAGGCCGGTTATGAAAGAGTGTCGCAGGTAAGCGGACGTGGAGAGTTCGCGAATCGCGGTGGGATCATTGACATTTTTTCGGCGCAACATGCGGTGCCGGTACGAGTGGAGCTTTATGGCGACACGATTGAATCGTTACGCGAGTTTGATCTGGACGAGCAGACGGCGATCCAAGTGGTTGAGTGCTCAGAGATATTTCTTGGTGATTTCCAAGGCCAGACAATCCCTTTACGCAACTACATTCGGTCGGGCGACCTCATGATCGACATTGAAGCGGAACAGGCGGATGCAGAGGTGCGAATTACCGCCGGCGCATTCCCAACTGATCAGCCCGAGAATTATAGCAGCGCCTTTTATCCATCGGTCTTCCATGACTTCGAAGCCGGAGATTTTCTGGTCGAGGAACACAAGCGGCAGCGAGCATTAACTCAAATTGAAGAATGGTTGGGTCAGACTTGGCAGATCTTAGTGGTTTGCCACAACGAGGGAGAAATCGAGCGGTTGAGAGATGTCTTGTCCGATAATCACATCGACGTCGAGGCGATTGATTTCGGAATTGGTAGTCTGAACCATGGATTTGTTTATCCCGCCGCGCAATTGGCTGTCCTTTGTGATGCCGAAATTTTCGGGCGCTACCAGAGTCCGAGTGCTCGACGTTTAGCGGTTAGGAGGGCGCGGCTCCGCGGGGGACGAGCTCCGCTTGATTTCAGCGAGTTGGCCGAAGGCGACCTAGTCGTTCATGTCGAGCATGGAATTGGGAAATATTTGGGAATTCAGGAGTTGGAGCAAGGAGGGACAAAGAGCGAATGCGTCGTTCTTGAGTTTGCGGAGGACGCGCGACTTTATGTACCATTTGAACAGGCGTTTCTCATCTCTCGCTATATTGGAATAGGGAAACGGTTTCCTCCACTGAGCAACTTAGGAGATGCCAAGTGGAGTAAGACAAAAAAAGCAGCCGAGACGGCGGTCTTCGACTATGCGGCTCGTCTGTTAGATCTTCAGGCGCGACGTAACACTTTGTCGGGATACCCCTTTCCCCCGGATTCCAAGTGGCAGCAGGAATTCGAAGCTTCTTTTTTGTATACCGAGACGCCAGATCAGCTTCGAGCGATCGAGGAGACTAAACGGGATATGGAGACCGAAGAGCCAATGGATCGATTGATCTGCGGGGATGTCGGGTTTGGAAAGACAGAGGTGGCAATTCGTGCTGCGTTCAAAGCGGTCATGGGTGGGAAACAAGCGGCAATGTTGGTGCCTACCACCGTGCTTGCTCAACAGCATTTCGAAACATTTCGGCAGCGGATGTCTGATTACCCGATTCGGGTCGGGATGCTGAGCCGGTTTCTTTCCGCCGGCGAACAGCGGAAGACGGTTGCGGCGATCCAGGATGGCTCAATCGACATTATTATCGGTACTCATCGACTGATTTCGTCAGACATCCAATTCAAGGATCTCGGGCTGGTGGTTATCGATGAAGAACAGCGCTTTGGCGTACGCCACAAAGAACTGCTAAAAGAGCGATTCAAGCTGGTAGACGTCCTGACACTTTCGGCCACACCAATTCCACGCACACTTTATCTCTCGCTAGTCGGGGCGAAAGATATGTCATCGATCGAAACATCGCCACCCAATCGGCTGCCGGTGGAAACCGTGGTCTGCGGTTACGATGAACGAATCATTCGGGATGCCATTCAGCGCGAGCTGCATCGCCGTGGTCAGGTCTATTTTTTGCACAATCGGGTTCATTCGATCGAACGAGTGCGAAACCGAGTGCGGGAGCTTTGTCCGATGGCTCGTGTCGATATTGGACATGGTCAGATGGAAGAAGAAGAACTCGAAACGGTGATGCAACGGTTTGTGCAAGGGGAGATCGACGTCCTGATTTCCACAACGATCATCGAAAGCGGATTGGATATTCCAAATGCGAACACGATTATCATTGATCGGGCCGACCGTTTCGGCTTAGCGGATCTCTACCAGCTCCGCGGCCGGGTGGGACGGGCACAACACAAGGCATATGCCTACTTGTTGTTACCGCGGGATTTGATGGCCGTCGGTGCGGCTCGTCGTCGAATCAACGCGATTAAACAATATTCCGGTTTAGGAGCGGGCTTTAAAATAGCGATGCGCGATTTGGAAATTCGCGGAGCGGGCAACATTCTCGGCACCGCTCAGAGCGGTCACATCATCAATATCGGGTTTGACCTGTACTGCCAGCTGCTGCAGCAAGCGGTAGAAAAGCTGAAAGGCAAAAGGGGAGTCAAACGTTCGGAGACGTATTTACGACTCGACTTCGTCGTCACCAACGAAGCGGAATTTGTTACTGCCCGGAAGGAGTTGGCCCCGGCGTTTATACCATCCGATTACATCGCTCAACCGCAGACGAGGATTGAGTCCTACAAGAAACTTGCTGGGGCTGACTCGGTTGAGCAGCTCCACCGGCTCAGATCGGAGTGGCGGGATCGTTTCGGACCGTTGCCCTCAGCCGTACGGAATCTGTTGATACTGAACGAGATCCGCCTAGTGGCTGGACGAGAGAAGGTTGCTGGAATCGAAGTGAAAGATTCCAAAGTAATGATGACACGTGGCGGCGATTATCTGCTCATTGGAGACCGGTTTCCCCGCTTGACTTCGACCAACCCGCAATCTAGCCTCGCGGAGTTGTTATTGCTCTTAACCCGACTCTCCTGAAAAGGCATGTTTTCTAAGCTATTTGGCAGTTACGTTCTGGCGCTTTCCCTGCTGATTCCCGCAGTGGTGCGCGCGGCAGACCCGCAAGTCATCGACGGTATTGCTGCGGTCGTTAATGGTGATGTCATCACCTTCTCTCAGGTCCAAGAAGTGGCCGCACCAGAAGAGCAGACAATTCGGCAACAATACCAGGGGCAGGAGCTTATTGATAAGATCAAGGAGACGCGGTTGGCGGTCTTGAACGATTTGGTAAACCGTCAGCTGATCCTGCAGGAATTTAAGAAAAAGGAATACAAGATTCCTGATTACGTAGTGGAACAGCAGGTCGCCGGAATTATCAAGGACGAGTTCGGCGGAGATCGGCAGGCGTTTATGCGAACGTTAACCGCACAGGGATACTCCATGAACCGATTTCGTGACATGGAAAAGGACAAGATCACCGTCCAAGTCATGCGCCAAAACAACGTGAAGGGTACCTTCGCGCCGCCTCCCACGGAGATCGAGGCCTATTATAACGCCAATAAAAAAGAATTCGCGACGCCGGAACAGGTGAAGCTACGCATGATCGTGCTCAATTCGGATCCGCTGGTGTCCGATTCCGCGGCGAGCACCAAGCAGATGGCGGAAGAGATCCGCGAAAAAGCGAAACAAGGCGCCGACTTCGCGACTCTGGCCAAGACCTACTCGATGGATGGGACGGCCGAGAATGGAGGAGATTGGGGCTGGGTCGACGAAAAGACGTTGAACCAGGATTTAACGAAAGCGGCGTTTGCTCTTTCGGCCAAGGAGGTGAGCCCGTGCATTCAGATCGGTGATTCGTATTACATTCTGTATTGCGAGGAAAAGAAGACGGCGAACTTTATTCCTTTGACGGAAGTCAGAGACGGAATTTCCAAGAAACTTGAGCAAGTTCAGCGTCAAAAAGCAACTCAGCGCTGGCTCGACGGGCTGCGCGAAAAGGCGTACATCAAGGTTTACTAGCGCTTGAGAGGTCGGGCCGGCTACTGCCGGACCGCGGATTCGTATGTTCGGGACCTGTTCAAAGCCGACGCGCAGCGCGTCCTTAGCGGTATGAATCTTACTGCCGCGACTAAGATCTATCTCCGAGTCTTCGATGTAGGACTGCAGAATACGTTTGTCTATCGCTGGAATTTCTTTATCCGATCAATCTTTGGGATTCTGCCGCTGCTCGGTACGGTGTTTATTTGGGGAGCGATCTTTGAGGCGAAAGGCCAGGGGATCAATAGCTTCGATTACGGGTCGGTCGTATTTTATTTTTTATTAGTACTTTTTCTCCAGGGTTTGGTGACGCCGACCGACGATGAATGGGAAGTAGCAAATGACATCAGAGAAGGCCAGATCGGGACATTTATCGTTAAGCCGATCGATTACGTTCTTTATCGGTTCAGTCTCTTCTGCAGTAATCGGCTTCTTTATGCCGCAATGACATTGCCGGTGGTGGTCATTCTCTTCTTCTGCTATCGGCAATACGTGGTTTGGCCAACTGATTGGTTCGTTTGGCTCATCGCGATTTGGAGTACAGCAATGGCCGCTCTGCTTCAGTTTTTCATTTCGCTCAGCATAGCATTCCTCGCATTCTGGATGCTGGAAATCTCAACGGTGGTCTTTATCATCTATTCGTTCGAATACTTCCTGAGCGGCCAGATGTTTCCCATCGCCTTTATGCCGGCTGTGGTCAGGGATGTGTTGGTATGGCTACCGTTTCCTTACGAGCTTTCGTTCCCGGTGGTCGTGTTCATGGAGCGAGTCCAGGGGGCAGAGATTTGGTCCGGACTCGCAATTCAGGCGTTCTGGGTCGTAGTCACGGGTTTTATGGCCAAAGCAATGTGGAGAATCGGATTGAACTACTACGAGACGGTGGGTGGCTAGCGGCTAAAGCCGAATGACAGATGACAAATCACAAAGGCTTGCCCGCTATTCGAGGGACACGACAGCATTAAACCCGACGGGTAGACGGCTCGCTCGATTCTGATCGAAATCCGAATCAAGATTTGTCATCGGTCATAGGACATCGGCCACAGCCGATGTCGCTCACCTGATGTACGCTTCAGCGTAGCTCACGGTGCGAGCCTGGCGAGCCGGTTGGGCTTGTCGATGGACCCAGATACTTTGGAGTATGCCAAGTGCGAAAAGGATCAGAACGAGAAATGAGCCGCCGTAACTGATCATCGGCAGTGGAACACCGGTAATCGGGGTGATCGAGATGGTCATCCCGACATTCATGAATACGTGGGTGAATATCAGCGTTACTACACCTATAGAGATAAGGCGTCCGAGTTCGTCTGTTGCAGAGGCAGCGATAAGAAGGCCGGTAAGAAGCAGTGCAGCAAACGCAGCCACCACGGTCACAGCCCCGACAAAACCGAGCTGCTCCGAAATCGCCGCAAAAATGAAGTCGGTGTGGACAATGGTTTGCGGAAGGAAGCCGAGATCTACCTGCGTATTGGGCGCGGTGAACCCTTTACCGTAGAATCCTCCTGAGCCGATCGCGATCAAAGACTGATTGATGGTCCAGGCAGCTCCTTGGGTGTCGTAGTCGGGATTTATGAATGTGGTTAACCGCTCTCGCTGGTATGGTTTAAGGCCGAAATTTGCGACCACCGGGACCAGCGCCAGTCCACAGACGATCATGACGAGCAAGTAGCGCTTTGGAATACGGCCGACAAAGAGCAGCGCCAAGATCATTGGCAGCTGAACCAGACATTCGCCAAGATCCGGTTGGATCAAAACCAGCAGCCACGGCGGAGCGACGATAGCAGCACAACTCAAAATGCGCCCTATGGTAGGCCAAAATCCCACCCAATTGCCGGTGTTGGCGAGGAGCCAAGACAAAAGCAGCAATGTAGATACGATTGCAAGCTGGGCCGGCTGAAAGCTAATCGGGCCAAGGTCGAGCCAGCTCTTTGCGCCGAAAGTGGTTCGGCCAAAAAAATGGGTGAGAACCAGAAATCCAAGCCCAGCAAGATAGAGCAAAAGCGGAAAAATGACGCTGGAGAGCCAATAGCGATAATTAATCAGTGCTGCGACGAAAAAGACGGCCACACCAAGCACGAGGAAAATGATCTGCCGGCGCCACATCTCTTTGAGATAAGCTTCTTCACGCATGTACGTAGCGCTGTAAATAGCGATCACGCCAAACACCGATAGGCCGATCGCTAAGCAGACGAGAAGCCAATTCATCCCGAGCAACTTCCTGAGAAATGAATTCATGAACGACCGAGGAGATTAATCTAGAGTGGGTACACTGGCCAATAACTTTCTCGTATAGTCGTGTTGTGGCGAACGATATATCTCTGCGGCCGAGGCCTTTTCGACGATTTCACCGCGAAACATCACTGCGACCTCGTCACTCATAGTTTCGACGATGGCTAGATCATGAGAAATGAACAGATAGGAGACACCTAATTCGTCTTGAAGATCGAGTAGTAAATTGACGATCTGAGCTTGAACACTGACATCCAAGGCGCTGACCGCTTCGTCGCAAACGATCAGTTCTGGTTCGACCGCCAACGCGCGTGCAATACCGATTCTTTGGCGTTGCCCTCCGCTAAACTCGTGAGGGTAGCGTGACATCAGATCCGGCTGCAATCTGACCTTCTCCAACAGATAAGCCACCCGGTCCAAGCGGTCGCGCTTTGTGATCTTCGGAAAATGGATCTGCAACGGTTCACTGATGGTCCGGAGAATCGACCAGCG
>Ga0137401_10000047_pt1 | contig 36323 bp, 27 predicted proteins | sample CZOMad1_1_16fung_FD_108286 | JGI IMG/M metagenome (GOLD analysis project Ga0137401, IMG submission 108286) | Vadose zone soil fungal communities from Angelo Coast Range Reserve, California, USA - CZOMad1_1_16fungal (Illumina Assembly) | ecosystem: Environmental > Terrestrial > Soil > Vadose...
GTAAACGTCGTGTGGGATCTCGCGCCCCATGATTTGTCCATCATGGATTACGTTATCAGGGCGAAACCGGAAGCCGTCGTTGCAACGGGCGGGAGGCATTTGAACGGTCTGGCGGACGTTGCCTTCATTACGGTCTACTTTCCGGATGACGTGATTGCGCACATCAACGTGAACTGGCTTTCTCCGGTCAAGGTTCGAAAGACGCTGATCGGCGGCGAGAAAAAGATGCTGGTGTGGAACGATCTCGAGGCCGATGAAAAAATCAAAGTCTACGATAAAGGCGTGCAGATGACGAACGGGCGAGGCGTGTACGATTTGCTGGTCAGCTATCGCTCTGGAGATGTTTACGCGCCAAAAATCGAACAGACTGAGGCGCTGAAGGTCGAGCTTGAATACTTCATCAACTGCATTCTGAACGACCGAACGCCATTGAACGATGGGGCAGCGGGTCTGCGGGTGGTCAAGATTCTGGAAGCGGCCGATCAATCGCTGCAGGGGCGAGGAAGAGTCGTCTCCCTATGAATAAGTACTCCTGTATCGCTCCCGATGTGCAGTTGGGAGAGGATGTGAAGCTCTCCCAATTCATCAATCTCTATGGGTGCCAAGTTGGCGATCACACCAAAATAGGCGCCTTCGTAGAGATTCAGAAGAACGCCAGAATCGGCAAGAATTGCAAGATCTCGAGTCATACTTTTGTTTGCGAAGGGGTGACCATTGAAGACAACGTCTTCGTGGGCCACGGCGTAACCTTCATCAATGACGCTTATCCGCGTGCCACCAATTCGGAAGGCGAGCTTCAATCCGAAGAGGACTGGAAAGTAGTGCCCACGCTGGTGAAAAAGGGTGCCTCTATTGGTTCCGGTGCGACGATTCTTTCGAATGTAATCATCGGCGAAAATGCTTTAGTCGGTGCAGGCAGTGTGGTAACTCGCGACGTGCCTGACAATGCCATCGTGGCTGGGAATCCAGCAAAGCTGCGTCGCTTGATTGCGCCAGAACTGAGGGTAGCGTCATAAACGGCAACCACAGAATCCCTTTCTTAGATCTGGTGACTCCGCACGTAGAACTGGAAGAGGAACTGGTTTCGATCTTCCGAAGGGCGCTGAAGAGCGCCGGATTCGTTGGCGGACCGATGGTCGAGCAGTTCGAAAAGGAGTTTGCGCAGTTTTGCGAAGCCGAATATTGTGTGGGCGTAGGGAACGGCACAGACGCACTGCGGTTTGCCCTGATCGCCGCAGGAGTGCAGGCGGGCGATACTGTTGTTACAGTTCCAAACACTTTTATCGCGACCACAGAGGCTATCTCCCAGGCCGGCGCGCGGCCGGACTTCGTGGATGTCGAGGAGCGGACCTACAACCTGGATGCGCGAAAGCTCCGCGAATACCTTGAATCGCAATGCAGTCTCGACCGCGGGACTGGAAAATTGTTGAATCGGAAGACGAGAAGTCCAGTTACGGGGATCGTCCCCGTGCACCTGTACGGCCAGATGGCGGACATGGACCCCATCCTGGAGATCGCGGAACGATATAACTTGTTTGTGATCGAAGATGCTTGTCAGGCTCACGGGGCTGCCTATTATTCTCGAAAAAAGGGTCGCTGGAAAAAGGCGGGGTCAATGGGCTTGGCGGCTGCTTTCAGCTTCTATCCTGGAAAAAACCTGGGCGCTTGCGGCGAGGCTGGTGCAGTCACGACAAACGATCTAAAGCTCGCAGGAAAAGTTCGGATGCTGCGCGACCATGGTCAGGCGCAAAAGTATAGCCACGAAATAGAGGGATATAACGGCAGATTGGATGCAATCCAAGCTGGGATTCTGCGCACTAAACTCAAGCATTTGGCAGAGTGGAACGAAAAACGCCGCATATGTGCGCGTCGGTACGGCGAGTTGTTTCGGTCGCAGATTGACAAAATTATCCTCCCGCACGAGTCGCCCCTAAACAAGGCTGTCTATCACCTCTACGTGATCCGCGTAAAGAATAGGGATCAACTTCAGGCGCATCTCGCCCAAGCTAACATCGCAACGCAGATCCACTACCCGACGCCTCTTCACCTTCAGAGGGCCTATGCGACGATGGGGTACAAAGAAGGAGATTTTCCGGTCACAGAAAAGGCAGCGACAGAGATCTTGTCGCTGCCAATGTATCCGCAGCTCGAACCTCAGCAGCAGAAAGTAATTGTGGAAGAACTGATTAATTTGCTTTTGGGAGTGACTGCCAGCACCGGGAATCCGAATTTGGAGCCAGTCGCAGCGGCTGAGGGCCATGCTGACTGAGACGATTCACAATTCCCAGGGGAATCGACCCTTGAATTCCGCCATGAATTCCAAAACCCCGATCCAGGCATTAACTCCGGGCGCGAAGCCGACAAAGATAGAAAGATGTCCCGCGGCGCGCGCCAAAGGAAAAATTTGGATCGATTTGGACAACTCACCCCACGTTCCATTTTTTGCGCCTATCATTGAAGAACTCCAGAAGCGTAATTATTCGGTCGTGGTCACCGCGCGCGATTGTTTTCAGGTGCGCGAACTGGCAGATCTTTTTCATCTGAACTACAAGCTGATCGGCCATCACTCAGGAAAAAGCAAACTCCGCAAGCTTACAGGGTTATGCCTTCGTGCATTGGAATTGATTCCCACGATCCTGAGGGAAAAACCGGACTTAGCCGTATCCCATTGTTCTCGCTCCCAATTGATTGCGTCTACTTTTTGCCGGATTCCGTCTTTTTTCCTGGGTGACTATGAGTTTGCAACGCCTTGGGTGCTCATCTATCCCACCTGGCACATGCGGCCGGAAGTGATTCCGGAGGCGACGCTTCCCAGGAGTCCGAGTCGAAACCTGAAATACCCGGGCATCAAGGAAGATGTGTACGTCCCCCGGTTCGTTCCAGATCCGAGTATCAGGTCCCAACTGGGGCTCCAACAGGACGATATCGTCGTGACCATGCGTCCGCCGGCGCGTGAGGCTCACTATCACAATCCACAAAGCGATGAACTCTTCGAAGCGGCAGTTGAATATCTAAGTAAGAAGCCAGAGCTGCAACTGGTGGTGCTTCCTCGAAATGATAAGCAAGCGATGTGGTTAAGGGAGCGCTGGCCTGACCTTTTCTCGGCCGGCAAGATGCGCATTCCCGAAAAAGTCGTGGACGGTCTCAACCTGATTTGGCATTCGGACCTTGTCATCAGCGGCGGCGGCACGATGAACAGGGAGGCCGCGTCGCTGGACGTCCCCGTTTACAGTATTTTTCGTGGCAAGATTGGCGCTGTCGATCAGTACCTGAGCAAGACAGGCCGCCTAGCGCTGCTCCAAAGCGTTGAAGATTTGCAAACTAGGATTTTGCCGGTGCGAAGAAGGCGTCCAACGAGGCCGCAGGACAGCAATTCCGCCGCTCTGAGCAGAATTGTGGAACAAATGGTCGCCAGTATGGAGTCACAACACGTGCCTTCAGGCGGCATGGAAGTGGCGACGGAGCGAAGTGCAGTCGGAAGATGAGGCTGGAAGATGCAACGGTCTGAGGCTGGGTCAGTGAAGATTCTGACTGTTGTCGGTGCGCGGCCCAATTTCATGAAGGCCGCACCGATCATCGCAGCAATCAATGCGCACAATGAGAGGTTAGTGGCAGGTTACGCCGGCCGGCCGGAACCACAAGTGGAAACGATCCGGCACATTCTTGTCCACACTGGTCAACATTACGACGAGCTCATGTCCGGGTCCTTTTTCAATGATCTTAATCTTCCAAAGCCAGATATTCATCTCGGCGTAGGTTCGGGTTCGCATGCAACCCAAACCGCAGAAATTATGAAGAAGTTCGAAGAAGTGTTGCTGGGAGAAAAACCGGATATCGTGGTTGTTGTTGGCGATGTGAATTCGACGCTTGCTTGCGCCTTGGTTACCTCTAAGATTTCCTTTGACTCAGATGGTTCCGGGCCAGTGATCGCCCATGTGGAAGCGGGATTGCGTTCCTTCGACCGGTCGATGCCCGAAGAGGTTAACCGCATTCTTACCGATCATGTATCTGATCTGCTCTTCGTGACGGAAGAGAGCGGGCTTCAGAATCTCGGTAATGAAGGTGTCTCGGCCGATAAAATCCACTTCGTCGGCAATACCATGATCGACTCCCTTCTCCATTTCAAGGAGAAAGCCGAAACATCGACAATTTTGGAGAAGTTAGGGTTTCTGGGCCAGGGAAGAAAGAACGGAGAGGCCAACTCTTCCACCCGATATGCGCTGCTGACGTTACATCGAGCGTCCAATGTGGACAATCGGGATGTCTTTCTGAACATTATGGCGGGGTTGGAGGAACTCGCAACGGATTGCCCCGTCGTATTTCCCGTACATCCTCGAACCCGGCGGCGAATTACGGAATTCGGATTCGAATTCAGCCTCGGAAAGAGTGCGGGGAAACATAGAGCGAATGAACAAGGTCCTGGCATGATCGTGACCGAACCGCTGGGTTACTTGGACTTCCTTTGTTTGATGAAACATGCCTCGCTGGTCGTGACCGACTCGGGCGGCATCCAGGAAGAAACAACAATTCTTGGCGTTCCCTGCGTCACTGTCAGAGAAAACACCGAAAGGCCAGTCACGGTTGAGTGTGGGACAAATACGATCGCGGGGACGAAAACAGACGCCATCAAGGATGCTATTCGCCGTCAGTTAGGCGGCAACAGAGACAACGGCGTGCCAAAGAACTGGGACGGACGGGCCGGTGAGCGCATCATTGACATTTTGGTTCGAAGGCACTGCGAAAAGACTTCCTTTCGACCATCCCTTATACCGCATACCGTGCCGCTTGAACACCGATACTCCTGTCCCTAAACGTGTAGATGGCTATAGGCAATCATCTGGAAGCTAAGATCCTGAAGCTTTTGGCCTACTGTCAGGCCAACGATTGGGCGGGGTACGACCCGTACGACGCGGTGAACAGCCATGTTTTTGCCGCCCTGCCATTCCTCAACTCGAGACTCCCTCGGCTGCTCTTAACCCAGGCATTGAAGCGAAGTCCAATCAATACTCGCAGATTGTTGCGTATTCCAAAGACCCAGAATCCCAAAGCCATCGCGTTGTTTCTGTCGGCATTCCTCAAGCTTTCGAGAATCGGAATGGTTAAGACCGGAGACTTAGTCGAGCCGATGATCGAACGGTTGATCGCGCTTCGGTCACAAGGAGTTCCTTACTGGTGCTGGGGATACAGTTTTCCGTGGCAGACACGCACGATTGTAGTGCCAACAGGAGCGCCCAACCTGGTGTGTACGACGTTCGTGGGCAACGCGCTTCTGGATGCCTATGAGCAACGCCAGGAGCGGCGATGTCTGAGCATGGCGATGAACACAGCGGAGTACATCCTGGACGAGCTCTATTGGACCGACGGTAAGTCGGTCGCCGGTTTCAGCTATCCTCTTCCTGAACTCAAGAATCAGGTACCCAACGCGAATTTCCTTGGTGCGGCCTTGTTATGCCGCGTGTACCAGCTCACAGGCGAAAAGAAATTTCTTGGTCCAGCGCTTAGGGTTGCCCGCTACTCGGCCGCCAAGCAGCACGCAGACGGCTCGTGGGACTACGGGGAGGGGCCGTCACAACGATGGATTGACAACTTCCATACAGGCTACAACCTGTGCGCGCTACGGTCTATTGGCCGCTATGCCGGAACAATGGAGTTCGAATCGAGCATCCGGCACGGGCTCGAGTTCTACCGAGCCCACTTTTTCCGCGAGGACGGCGCGCCCAGATATTTTCATAACTGCACGTATCCGGTGGACATTCATTGCGTGGCGCAAAGTATCATCACGCTGCTTGCGCTTAAAGAACTCGACCCGGGCAATGTCATATTGGCGCGCTCGGTGTTCCAATGGGCCATGAATCACATGTGGGATGAGCGGGGCTTTTTTTACTATCGCGTCCTTCGCTTCTTTACGATCCGAATCCCATACATGAGATGGGCCCAGGCTTGGATGCTTCTCGCAATGTCTACGCTGCTATGCGAATCGGACTTGCCGGTGAGATCTCCAGAAACTCCCGATTCTGCAGCTTTGGTTGAGGCATGCTGACGCTTCCCAAGCAGATTCCTGTACGCCCGAACGGAACGAGGCAGACAGCAGGACTTTCGTCAGCGGTATGAAGAAGCGGTCTGGTCCCACTTGGATCCAAGTTTCAACAGCATCAGCCGCATAGGTTCTCGCCCAACTCATAGCGTAAATGCGAGGTTGCCTTGGCAGTTTACACATTGAATCCGCTGCACGATTCGCGCTGGGGGGACTTTGCCGAAAGACATCCACGGGGCTCCATTTTTCATACACCTAGCTGGCTGGAGGTGCTACGCCGTACCTATGGATATGAACCGATCGTCTACACGACCTCCGCCCCGGGAACGCCCTTGGTGAATGGAATCGTGTTCTGCCGCGTTAGCAGTTGGTTGACCGGAGACAGAATGGTCTCATTGCCCTTTACCGACCACTGCGAGCCTCTCGTCGAAGGCCCCGAGGAAGGCAAAGAAATCCTTGGTTCTCTGCAAGGTGCACTCGGCAGAGAAAAGTTCAAGTACATCGAGCTTCGCCCGCTGAGTGCAAACCTGGTGGCAGAAACCGGCTTGCAAAAGAACAATTCGTACTGGTTCCACGCACTGGATCTCCACGCCGAACTCGGGGAACTCTTTAAGAGGCTTCAAAAGGATTCGATTCAGAGAAAGATTCGGCGCGCCGAGCGCGAGGCTTTGTTCTACGAGGAGGGAAGGTCGGATACGCTTCTGAATAAGTTTTATCACCTCTTTGTCCAAACGCGCCGGCGGCACAGAGTGCCGCCGCAGCCCATTAATTGGTTCCGGAACGTTGTTACGTGCCTTGGCGACCGACTCAAAATTCGTGTTGCTTCCAAAGCGGGCCGTCCCATCGCCAGCATCATAACGCTGCGACAAGGCCACACCATGGTCTATAAATATGGCGGCTCTGACGCGAGTGCTCACAATATGGGCGCCATGCCGTTCTTGTTCTGGAGGGCAATTCAGGACGCGAAGAAGGACGGAGTCCAGAAATTTGACTTCGGCCGCTCAGATTGCGACAACGCGGGACTGATCACCTTTAAAGAGCGTTGGGGCTCGCAACGCATGGAGCTGACGTATTGGCGGCTGCCAGGCCGGATTGCACACGGCCGCGACCAGTGGAAGCTCAAAGTTGCCGGTCCGATTTTCGCATGTATGCCGGACCTATTTCTGGCGGCAAGTGGGCGAATCCTCTACCGCCATCTTGGTTAGCAGGGACGTTGAGATACGGGTAAAGGTATGGCAATAGATCTGGATGTGAAGCCGGCTTCGCCCCCATTGCAATCAGCGTCTCCCTCCAGGGGCTGCGCCGGAGCCCTGGTTATGGACGCAGATTATCGCGGGCTCGCGGTGGTGCGCAGCCTGGGACGTCACGGAATCCCCGTGTGGGTTCTGCAGCACGGAGACCAGTTGCTCGCTACTTTATCCCGTTATAACCGCCGAACGCTAAGTTGGCCCAGTCAAGATGAAGAAGAAAAGGTGAATTTCCTTGTCAACTTGGCTGATCGCGAGAGTATTCGTGATTGGGTACTGTTTCCCACGGGTGATGAAGGCGCCGCCTTCGTTGCGCGCCACCACAAGACGCTTGGTGAACACTTTCAACTTACGACCCCGCCATGGGATGTGCTGCAATGGTTGTATGACAAGCGACTCACCTATCGGCTTGCAGACGGAGTAGGTGTAGACCGCCCATGGACCCTGTACCCCGCGACCGGGGAACAGGTGGCGGCGAGCGAGTGTCCGTACCCGGTCATTCTGAAACCCGCCTATTGCAGCAGCTTCAATCGATTCACGGCATCGAAAGCTTGGCGCATAGATAACCGAGAGCAACTCCTCGCCCGGTACGACGAGGCAAAGACGCTGGTCGACCCAGGTGCTTTGATGATTCAGGAACTCATTCCGGGCGGAGGGGAATCGCAGTTTTCGTACACGGCACTGTGCAAGGACGGGCAGGCGATCGCATCACTTACCGCGAGACGGACCCGGCAAATCCCCATGGACTTTGGGCGCGCTAGCACTTTCGTTGAGACGGTCGACGACCCAACAACATCAGCCACCGCGGTTCGTGTCATCGAGGCACTGCGATACACGGGCATCGTGGAAGTTGAATTCAAACGAGATCTGCGTGACGGGAAGCTTAAGCTGCTGGACATCAATCCACGTGTCTGGGGCTGGCACAGTCTCTGCGGACCCGCGGGTGTGGTCTATCCGTATCTGTTGTGGCTCCTGACGATCGGCGAACCGATACCGGTGACGAAGGCAGCGGTCGGTGTGCGTTGGGTGCGGATGAGCACGGATGCGCCCACGGCGATCCGCGAAGTCCTTCGCGGCCGCCTGTCATTGCGCGAATACCTACGCTCCATCCGGCCACCGGTCGCCTCGGCAATTTACGCATCTGATGATCCCGTGCCTGGAGTTCTTGAAATTCCGCTTCTTGCGTATTTGCTCGGCAAAAGGGTGCTCAGCGGTGGCAGGCTCGCATGAGCGAATGCCAAATCGTGAGGGGCGCTTGATACTTGCGGAAACATTCAGGGTTCCATTCAAGCCACCGCTCAGTGCGCATCAGAAATCGAATTTTCGAGGGCCGTCGCGTGATGCCGATCCCTCCTTGGAGAAGTGAGAGTTCTGGTTTAGCTGCCCGACGAATGGTGCAGGCATGTGGGTTTCATTCCGATATTAGGAAATCTAATGATACGGAGGCGCACAGTTGAAAGCGACATCTGACGTGGTGGTTGTCGGCGCTGGCCCTTATGGATTGTCAGTGGCCGCGCATTTGAATGCGTACGGTGTGAGCGTGCGTGTTTTTGGGGAGACCATGTCATTTTGGGATCGCAATATGCCCGAGGGCATGTGCTTGCGATCTCCTTGGGAGGCATCCCAATTGTCTGATCCCACCAGGTCGATGACGATCGACGCATTTCAAACTTCGACCGGCGTGCATGTGAGTCGGCCCATCCCAATCGAACGCTTCGTGGCTTACGGTCGCTGGTTTCAGTCCCGCGCCGTACCCAACTTGGAGCGGCGACAGGTTGTCGAAATCGAAAAGAACGCAGCGGGCTTCCGCGTGGTATTGGCGGATGGGGAGGTTGTACGATGCGGGCGCGTCGTTATCGCTGGAGGGATCGGTCCATTTGCTGTCCGACCACCTCAGTTTACAGGCATCCCCCGAGACCTGGCTTCGCATTCCTCGGAGCAGCGGGACTTGACTCGCTTTCGCGGACAAAGAGTCGTGGTCATCGGTGGCGGGCAGAGTGCTCTCGAGTCGGCAGCCCTCCTGCACGAGTCCCAGGCAGATGTTGAACTACTGGTTCGTGAGAGCAATGTTCATTGGACGTGGCAACGCCCGTGGCTGCATACGTTCCGGCCCGTCGGTGCGGTCCTCTACGCTTGGCCAGACGTCGGGCCGGCGTTGGTCAGCCATGCTGTTGCACGTCCGAATCTCTACCGAATGATTCCGCGATGGCTTCAGGACTCCTGGCGCGCTAAGTCGGTTCGCCCGAACGGTGTAGGGTGGCTGAAGCCTCGCCTGCGCGATGTGACCATCTCCACCGGCCTCACTGTGCTCTCGGCAAGCGCCCGCGGAAACCAAGTGGAACTCGGGCTGAGTGATGGCTCGCATGAACTTGTAGATCACGTATTGATGGCCACTGGTTATCGCATAGACGTGAGAAAGTATGAATTTCTTTCTACCTCCTTAGTGTCTGCGCTCCGCATTGTTGGGGGGTGTCCGGTTCTTGGGCGAGGCTTTGAATCCTCAGTTCCCGGACTGCACTTTCTAGGCGCTCCGGCGGTATGGAGCTACGGGCCACTCATGCGTTTCGTTGCGGGAGCCGATTTCGCTGCGCGCGCGGTCTCCCAGTGCGTGGCACGCGCACGCCGAGGCACCGTTGGTCGGCCGGCTGTAAATGCGCTCGAGAGACCGCAGAGAGTTGCAGTTCCCCCGTGGCCAAGAGGGACCATAAAGACCTAGGACAACGCGAATACTCTGCATGGTCAACTTCCTTATCAAGGAACACTGTGCATCAAATCGGGACCAGCATTTTCTTCTGTGGCACGATGGCATTAGTGGATTTGCCCAACTTCGATCGTCGCGCCTTCCGATTCTCTAGCCCCACCCAATGAATAGAACATTCGTCGATTACTATCGCTGTCCGGAAGAATTCGCCTGTTGCTTTCTAGATGGCGAACCTTTGGGGCTTTTGGGTCATTTCCGGTTTGGAGTTGATGCGATCTGTTATGGTTCCATCAGCAAAGGGGAAGTACACCCCAGCCCGGATGGAGAGCTCCATGACGCATTGAAGGATGCCGTGGTGAAACGCGGTGCGGTAGGCCTGTCTTTCGATCCCGATCAGGTCGTCAACAATCTCCGTTTTGAGCGCTACTGCGGCAACTCGGCAAGACACTCGCTCCTGTCAGGAGGGCTCGCTAACAAGCTGTACTACCTCGCACGGCCGGTTCTAGGTGTGGGCGTGCGCCGGCACTTCCAGAAGCTCAGACTCGGCGATTGGAGGTCCATTCGGTTTCCGCGCTGGCCTGTGGATCGGACCGTCGAGCAAGTACACGAGATGATGCTCCGTCTCTGCGTGCAGGCCCACGGAGGAGAAAGAGTGCCGTTCATCTGGTTTTGGCCCAAGGGTTTTCCAAGTTGCGTGGTTGTTACTCATGACGTGGAAGCAGTCAAAGGCCGCGACTTCTGTCCGGCACTGATGGACATCGATGAGAACTTTGGCATAAAGAGTTCATTTCAATTGATTCCCGAGGTACGTTACGCACTTAGCGAAGCGTTTATTGGAAGCATCCGTTCGAGGGGTTTCGAAGTAAATGTTCACGATCTGAACCACGACGGGCGGTTGTTTGCCAGCGAGGCAAAGTTCTTCGATCGCGTACGCCGAATTAACCAACACGGCCGTGCGTTTGGCGCGCGCGGTTTTCGCTCTGGCGCGCTTTATCGAAATCTTGCCTGGTACGGAGCGCTCGAATTCTCCTACGACATGTCGGTACCCAATGCTGCACATCTGGATCCACAACGCGGCGGCTGCTGCACCGTGATGCCCTATTTCATCGGCAAGATCCTGGAGTTGCCCGTCACAACAACCCAGGATTATTCCCTATTTTATATCCTCAAGCAGTATTCGATCGATCATTGGAGGCGCCAAATCTCACAGATCATGGAAAAGCACGGACTGGCCAGCTTCATCGTTCACCCCGACTACGTTTTGGAGTCACGGACACGAGAATCATATAAATCGTTGCTGACCCATCTAGTTGATTTGCGTTCGGAGGGAAAGATCTGGATTGCCCTTCCAGGAGAGATCAATCAGTGGTGGCGAGCGCGGAGTCAGATGAAGCTGGTGCGTCACGGGAACAACTGGGTGATCGAAGGACCCGAAAACGATCAGGCCCGAGTTGCATATGCCGTTCTTGACGGCGGCCGGTTGGTGTACGAACTAATCTGAAATATGAAGAGCAACCGCCGCCATCCGAGGCAGGCTTTTACCCGATACATTTTTCATGATTTGTACTGCATTGAATACCGCTATTTTACCCGATTCCTTTTCCCAGACCAGGGCAGAGAATAACTTCCGTTGAACCGGGTACATGTGACTCAAAGGGCGGAGCTGTGAATTGCCTTAACTCCAATGCTGCCAGCCGGCGTCAAGGCGAAGAACAATGAGCAGAAATTTTGAATTGCTGAACCAAGGTTCGCACCAATCTGTGACGGTGCAAACCCCTACGCGAATCGCGTCAAGATCTAAGTCAGATCTGTCAAACGACTATGCCCAGTGGGTAGGAAACCTGCCGGAAGAAATGTTCCTTGCAGGCCTGTGGCGCATCATCCAACATCGCTGGCGGACAATCGTCACGTTTGCGCTTCTTGTTGTCCTGATTGTCGTAACTGCATCGCTCCTCATGAAGGCGCAATACGAGGCCGTCGGAAAAGTGGTATTTCATCGTGAGAACGACAGTGGCGTGCTGGGATTCAAGGGTATGGATACGTCACTTGTGGAAGATCCAGAAGACCGCGCGGCCATTGATACGCAGATTGGCATCCTGGAGACCGATGCGTTAGCCATGCAGGTCATTAACGATCTCCACCTCGACAAAAACCCGAAGTTCACCGGCCGCGCGGAACAGTCCGGCAACGAAGAACGGCTGGTGAAATTGATCCATAAGAACCTGAAGATCTCGAAGCTGAAGGGGACACGGCTTATCGAGATTCGGTTCCGAAGCACAGATCCACGGCTAGCCGCCGATGTCGTCAACCAGCTTTCGAATTCATATGTCGACCAATATTATAAGAGTGAATTTCAGGCTAGTACTCAGATTTCTGAGTTCCTTGCGGGCCAGTTGAAAGAACTGCAAGGCAAGGTGGAACAATCGCGGCAGAAGCTGATCGACTACCAGAAAGAAAATGGAATGTTTGGTCTGGACGACAAGCAGAACATTGTGACCGCAAAGCTGGACGACCTGAACCGGGGCCTTACGGCAGCGGAAGCCGACAGGGTCCAGAAAGAAGTCAACTACCGATTAGCGCGTTCGGGGCGGCCGGAGCTCATTGCAAAACTGGAGCCCGGCAACCTCGTCACCAAGCTACGTGCACAACTGGCCGACCTGGAAAACCAGATGGCGCAAGCGTCAGTCCAGCTAGGCCCCGCACATGTGAAGATAATCGAACTGTCGAAGCAAATTGCTCAGGTGCGGCAATCGGTGGATGCCGAAGTCAGGAGAATCGATGAGCAGATAACCTATGACTATAAAAGTGCACTTGAACGCGAACGCATGCTGCGGGCCGCCCTGGAAGTGCAGAAACAGGCGGCGGACAAGCTGAACGCAAATGCGATCCAGTCTGACATCCTGAGACACGAGTTCGAGACAAACCGGAAGCTCTACGAAGATCTGTTGCAGAAGCAGAAAGAAGTGAGCATTTCATCCAGCTTAAAATCGAGCAACATCTGGATTGTCGATCCCGCAAGACCGCCGAGACTGCCCACCGAGCCCAATATTCTGCGAAACTTCGCGCTTTCTCTCCTGTTCGGGATGTTTGGTGGCGTGCTCCTGGCATTCGGCTTGACCAAGGTGAACGAAAAGATCATCACTCTGGAGCAGGCAGAAATTGCGTCCCCGCTGCCTTCACTGGGCGTTGTGCCATTGCTGGGAGCAAAGAACAGGAATGGCGCGTCCGCCCAACTCAAGGACGCGAACGGTAGCGTGAAGCCCGAGTTGGTGAGCTCACTTCAGCCAATGTCGCTAGCCGCGGAGTCCTACAAAGCCATTGTGACGGCGATCTTGCTTTCGCACCGGGCTCACCCGGCAGTGATCCTGGTGACGAGCTCACTTCCGGGGGAAGGTAAAACCACAGTCAGCACGAATTTGGCAATTGCGCTCGCGCGACTCCGAAGGCGTGTGCTACTCGTCGATACGGACCTCCGGCGGCCCAGCGTTCACCGTGCCATGCGATTGAGCGCTATCACCGGGTTGGGTACGCTACTCCGGAAGCCCGCCGCATTGGATGAAGTTTTAGCGAGCTGCCCCGATGTACCGAATCTGTTCGTCCTGCCGGCGGGGCCAATCAATGTGTCGGAAGATACCGAATTGCTGGTGTCCAGCTTCAAAGACTTAGTAGACCGTTGGCGGATACAATTCGACCACATCATCATCGACACCCCGCCCATACTGGCGATGACCGACGCGGTTCGCATGTCGGTCGAGGCGGATTCGGTGATTCTGGTCATTCGCGCTGGGCAGGTCGCGAAAAAGGAGTTCTTGCGCGCTCAGGATTTACTCCTCAAGGTAAATGCACGTCTTACGGGTTTCGTCCTGAATGGAGAAGATCTAAACTCGCCACAGTTCCGGAATTATTACGGCTACTATGGTAAGGGTCAGTCAAAATGCCTCGGCGAAGGCGCGTGAGGACTTCAAATCTCCTTTTGTCTCTTGCTTGCCATTCTGAAAGATGTGCGTGAAGGAAGGCAGACTCAGGTCAGTCGAATCCGGCAACCGGAATCCCGGTTTGCTGCAGACCGGGGTGATTAGGAATCAAGCGGTTTGCGATTGCCATCGCCCAGAGGTATGCGAGCCCGCGAGTTGTTGTGCGCCAGATCACTGGATGCATCACGTCAACCGAAACATCGAGCCACTTTGACGCGCTCCGCATGGGCGGTGCCGTCGACTACAGAAATTTCTCCAGCCACGGTAATCACTCTCCAAGAAATACTCACGTACTCGACGGAAACTGTTTGATCATCTGCGGAGGTAAGACTTATGACAGTAAGTACACAGACGACCATTTCCTTGCGCGCGGAGAAATTTGAACCGCTCGAATTGAAGTTTGCGAACCACACCGCAAACGTCGGGATCATTGGGCTCGGCTATGTCGGCTTGCCGCTGGCTCTACTCTTCGCGGACGCTGGCTTTCCTGTCACCGGCTTCGATGTTGACGCCCAGAAGGTAGAGAAGCTTTCCAGAGGCGAGTCCTACATATACCGCGTGCCTTCCAGCGAAATTCAACTCGCGCGCACGAAGCGGTTCTCAGCTACGGCAGACTATTCTGACATCAGCCGCATGGATGCGATACTCATCTGCGTCCCGACTCCACTGAACGAGCAACGCGAGCCTGACCTCAGTTTCATCAGGAATACGGCAGAAGCGATTACTCCTCATTTGCGGGCAGGCCAACTCATCGTGTTGGAAAGCACCACGTATCCTGGAACCACGGAAGAAGTCCTGGTGCCTATTCTGGAGAGAAATGCACATGGGTTTCGCGCACAGCGCGAAAGTAAGGCCGGCGAGCGCGATAGTTTTTATGTTGCGTTCTCGCCTGAACGCGAAGATCCTGGGAATAACACCGTCGCGCGGTTCGATGTTCCCAAAGTTGTCGGCGGGCTAAGCTGCAAATCGACCGAGCTTGCCACCACTCTTTATCAAGCCATTTTCCACCGCATCGTACCAGTCTCCACGCCTGCTGTAGCGGAAATGACAAAACTGCTTGAGAACATATACCGCTGCGTGAACATCGCCTTGGTCAATGAACTGAAATTGTTGTGCCTTCGCATGGGAATTGACGTATGGGAGGTCATCGACGCTGCTTCGACGAAGCCCTTCGGCTTTCAACCCTTCTATCCCGGCCCCGGCTTGGGTGGTCACTGCATACCAGTGGATCCGTTCTACCTCTCATGGAAGGCGAAGGAATGGGACTTCCAAACTCGCTTCATCGAGCTTGCTGGCGAGATTAACGCTTCCATGCCGTACCACGTTGTGAGCTCGATTTCGACGGCGCTGAACAGTGCGCGCAAGCCGCTGAACGGCTCGCGCGTACTAATCCTTGGCGTGTCTTACAAAAAGGATGTCGATGATTTACGCGAGTCCCCGGCACTCACCATTATTGAGTTGCTGAAGCAACAAGGCGCGATAGTCAACTATAACGACCCATATTTCCCGGCGCTGCTCAAGGGACGTCATTACGATCTGCAGATGGAACGCGTTCCGTTGGACAACATCGGCGAGTACGATTGCGTAGCAATCATCACGGATCATTCCGATTACGAGTACCCAGCCATTGTACGCGATGCACAGCTTGTCGTTGACACACGGAATGCCACACGGGGTATCGACTCGCCGAAAATCGCGCGGTGTTGATCAGCCTTACGTGGAAGTGTGCGCCTTGAATACTTACGGGACCCAATGGGGCTTGCTGCAATGGAGCGACCTGAATCCCCAGGTGCTGCTGCGTCCGCTAGTGTTCTTGAACCATGGAGGTTGTCATGAAGTCTACATCCATCCCTCTCGCCGTGCTTGCGTTCTTAGCTCTGGCATCGACCCGTGGCTTCGCCCAAGATCGTGTCAGTTCATCTGAAGTTCGTGCAGAGGTCCCGCAGTCTGCATCTCAGACCGCAGTTGTTGCGGCGCGCAGCACCGGCTCGCCGCCAGACCTGCTGATAGGTGCTGGCGATCTCCTCGAGGTTAGCCTGTATGGCATGCCCGATTTCAAAACTGATGTGCGCGTCAATTCTGGCGGCGAGATTTCCTTGCCGATGATCGGGACTATGCCTGTGGCCGGACTCTCCGTGGAGCAAGCTGAAACGATGATCGCGCACAAGCTTACTGAAAAGGGCCTTTTCAACGATCCCCACGTTACGGTCTTCGAGAAGGAATACGCAACGCAAGGGACCTCGGTGCTGGGCGAAGTACAGAAACCTGGGATTTATCCGTTGCTGGGTTCGAGGAAGTTGTACGACGCTATATCTGCTGCCGGCGGTACTACCCCGAAAGCTGGCCGCTACGTGCTGATTACGCGCCGAAATGATCCGCAACATTCAGTTCGCGTGCCGCTTATGACTGGTGCTCCGGAGTCGATGGAGAATAATGTCAGCGTCGAGCCGGGAGACACCATTCTCGTAAGCAAAGCGGGTGTCGTTTACGTTGTCGGCGACGTCCACCAGCCCGGCGGTTTCGTTATGGAAAATGGCAACGATATTACCGTGTTGAAGGTCATCGCCCTCGCTCAGGGGACCAACCCGAACGCGAAATTGGATTCGGCCAGGCTCATCCGCAAGACTCCTGAGGGTCCGCAAGATGTTCCGCTTTCCCTCAGAAAAATTATGGCTGCAAAGGCTCCTGATCCACAACTGCAAGCAGACGATGTTGTCTTTGTTCCTAACAGCGCCGGCAAAAGTGCGGCAAAAAAGGGAGCTGAGACCATCCTGCAAATGGCGACTGGCATAGCGATCTGGCGCATACCGTGAGTTCACCATTATTCAAGATCATTCAAGCAGGTGCGCACCAAGAGGAAATGCTCGGGCCCGCGCTGTGAGCTCATTGATGCCGGACACCAATCAGAGGAACTAGTGCTTGCGCTCTTGACGGATAGAAAATCAGGGGAAGTGTCCACGTACAGTGTTCCTGCTCCAGAGGTGCGTCCTGGTGGGATCCTTGTGCGAACCCAGTATTCTGCGATCAGCGCCGGCACTGAGCGCGCCACCCTTGAATTAAGCGCGAAGTCGCTCCTAGCCAAGGCGAAAGCACGTCCCGACCTCGTGAAGCAGGTTCTCGAGTACGCACGACAGAATGGAGTGAAAGCCGCCTACAAGAAGGTGCACGCAAAGCTGGATACACTTACGACTCTAGGATACAGCTGCGCTGGCGAAGTAATTTCCGTTGGAGATGGCGTACATGAGTTCCGCGTGGGTGACCGCGTCGCCTGCGGCGGTGGCACCTACGCCAACCATGCTGAGATCAACTTTGTTCCGCGAAATCTCGCGGTACCCATCCCGTCGCACGTATCCTCGGTCGCGGCCTCTTTAACCACCATTGGCGCCATCGCGATGCAAGGCGTTCGGCAGGCCGAGGTCGGTATTAGCGAAACTGTTGCGGTAATCGGTGCCGGGCTCGTAGGGGTGTTGACGATCCAGATCCTCCGCGCCGCCGGATGCCGGGTTGTGGCAATCGATCTTTCGCCCCAGCGCGTCAAGCGAGCGGCGGATTTTGGCGCACATCTCGCGGTGGTTGCCACTGACCCGATGCTGGCGTCAAGTATCAAGGAGTTCTCCAGGTACGGTGTCGATGCTGCCATCCTGACCGCCGCGACCGACTCAGCTGAGCCGGCTGAAATGGCGGCCAAAATTCTGCGCGATCGCGGTCGCATGGTTGTGGTCGGCGCCGTAGGCATGGGAGTGTCGCGCAACAACATGTATATGAAGGAGTTGTCGCTAACGCTCTCGCGCTCTTACGGGCCGGGTAGGTACGACCCGCAGTATGAGGAAGGTGGGGTCGATTACCCCATCGGATATGTCCGTTGGACCGAGCGGCGCAACATGGAAGCCTTTCTCGATCTGCTCGCGGCGGGGCAGATTGAGGTTACACCGCTCCTCGAGCACCGGTACGCTATCGAAGAGGGCGCGAAAGCATTCACCGATCTAAAAAATGGCCTGTACACAGTCATCTTGGAGTACAACGGCGCGTCCGCTGTGCCGCAGAGGAGCATGTCGGCCGCTGTTGTAGCAACGCGGCATCGCATTGGTGAAGAAGTGAGGGTCGGCTGCATAGGTGCCGGCAGTTTCGCGTCGAGCGTAATCCTTCCAAATCTGCAGTCCATCAAGGGCGTGCGCCTGCAATCCGTAGGTACCGCCTCGGGCGCGGGCGCTGCTTCGGCACAACGCGCTTTCAAGTTTCAGACTGCGGAACAACCCTCGGAACTGCTGAATGACCCCAATGTCGATGCAGTATTCATCCTAACGCGTCATGATACTCACGCAACGCTAACAACCCAGACACTGCACGCCGGTAGGCCAGTGTTCGTCGAAAAGCCGCTGGCGGTGGATCGCGAACAATTGGCTCAACTGCAAGAGGCGCATGCTGCGCAGCTGCAGGCTGGCCGCGCCCCCTTTGTGATGGTTGGTTTCAACCGCCGGTTTGCACCGTTCACCGAGAAAATCCGCCAGTTCTTCGCCGGCCGTCGTGAGCCCATGATGATCCACGTGCGCGTAAATGCCGGGTTCATTCCGCATGACCATTGGATTCACGCCCAGGGCGGCCGCATCGTCGGAGAGTTCTGTCATTTTGTGGATTGGGCGCGCTCTGTGATCGGTTTTCCTATTCAAAACGTGACTGCATCAGGCCTGCCGAACGGCGCGAAGTTCGCGCCGGATAACATCGCGGTCACGCTTAAGTTTGCCGACGGGTCTGTTGCCAATCTGCTCTATCTGGCTAACGGCGACCCCAGCATCCCGAAGGAATTCTTCGAGGTGTTCTGCCAAGGCGCGATCGCGCAGCTGCACGATTTCCGCACACTCGAACTTGCGCGCGACGGGAAAGTCCAAAAGTTCAAGAGCCCGCAAGACAAGGGCCACCGTCGGGAACTCCAGTTGACAATCGAAGCGGTCCGCGACGGTAAACCGTCGCCCATCTCATTTGAAGAACTTGTAGAGGTGACCGAAGCGACTTTTCTGGTTGGCAACGCACTTGCCACTGGAGAGGTCATCCAGTTGATGAAGTCCGCGCCTTCCACTGCGCTCGACGCGCCGCTTCCCGAAATATGCGACGCGGAGCAGCAACACTCTGGCACGAACGGAAAGTGTGCATGTGTCTGACGAGAGCTCTGCAAGTGTCAGTTCCTTCTCATTCGATCTGGTTGAGCTTGTTTTAGGCTAACGGCACAATTTTCATTTCTATGTTTAGCGGCATATCTATACCGGCGGAGCAGCGAACTTTCTCGTTGGAAGCCGGCTTAGTCCTCGTGGGTGCGATTGCGGTTGCTGGCTGTATCCTCGTGCCCGAGGCAGGCTTAGTAGTTGTTGGCGGCTGCGTGGCCCTGTGGTTCCTCGCACTGGTCAGTGAGGTGGTTCGCGGCAGAATTGACAGAATACTGCTGTGCTGGGCCGCGGCTCTCCCGCTCGGCCCTTACTTCTTATCATTTCCTCGACAGCACTCACTCGTGACGCTGGACCGGGCGGCCATCCTCTTCGCGTTCATCGGACTGTTTTTCGCCAAGCAAAGTACGCTCATCGAAGTGCCGAGGACGCTGCGCCGGACCGGACTCGCTTTCTTAGCCTTTATTGCGGTTGCCGGCGCCACTCTTGGAAAATCGTCGAACGTTCTGAACGCTGCGCACGAACTGATAGATGGTCTCCTGCTACCGGTTTTGCTTGGCTGGTGCGTCATTGTACGCTTCGATATTCGTCGTCGGCTCCCCGCACTCCACACGGCCGTCTGCATCTCCTCAGTCATCTGCGCGGCTGTAGCAGCCGCTGAAGTCGCTACAGGACAGGACCTGCTGCCCGTTGGAGGTTCTGTAATGTTCTATGCAGGAGGTATTCCCCGGCCGAACGGGCCGTTTGAGAGCAACGACGCCCTCGCCCTGATGGGTGCTGTCAGTTTTTTCTTCCTCCTCTTCCTCCGTGCAACCCTTGGTCCCAGGTTGAGTACGAGTCGCAGGATACTTCACTCCATTGGGCTGGCAGCGGCGCTGGGGATGGCGTTGATGCCGATGTTTCGTTCCGTCGTGATCACGCTCTTTCTCGCGCTGATCATCGATGCCTTCTGGGAACGCTGGACGACTCGCAGGGCCTGGCGCTTTGCGCTCATCCTTGCTTCTGTTGGGCTGATTTTTCTCGCTCCCTTATTAGCGCCTAAATCGATGGTCGAAGAGCGTAGCAGTTCAGAGAACGTGTACGGCCGCGTTGCGCAATTCGAGCAAAGCCTTCGAGTGTTTGTGGACCACCCGATGTTGGGTGTGGGATTTTGGAACTTCCACGAGTTCGTAATGGGGGAGTCGCGTTACAGGGCGTCTTACATGGGCGTGTCTTCGCTGGACTGGCCACACAACAACCTGATTGAGGTACTCACGGAGACTGGCCTCATCGGCTTTGTGCCATACGTGATGACGCACGTTCTCCTGTTGGTGGCAATGTGGCAATTGCGTCAGTTGTCCAGTTCCGGGCGCCTAGTGTGGAAATATTACGTTTATTTGTTTCTCTCGTATTGGATCACCGGGCTCACTGAATCTTCGGGCTATAGTCCCCTGAACCTGTGGTACGTGTTGGCGATCGCGGTCTCTTACAAGTACGTGTTAACGGAGCCTAACTTAATACAGCCCGCGGAAGTGCAGGTGTCTGACGAAGCTTTCAACGCGCCCTCCCAAATCTCCTGGCCTGTGTTTCTCCGATGAGCCGAAAACAAGAGTCAACGGTGACTAAACTTAAGCCCATCTATCTCTTGGTGCTTTCCGGAAAGCCGGACGATGCGCAGAAGTTTGTCACTGAGCATTACCCAGGACAGCCGATAATCGCACTCTCGAAACCCAGTCTCCGTGAGGGGGGCTGGAAAACAAAAATTCGGCAGTTGCGCGCGATGCAGGGCGAAGCACTGGTCATCTTCTCGAGTTCTCTGTTCGACCTACGGGAGCCTTTGCTATTCCTCTGCTCGGGATTCGTGCATCGCTGTCGTGAAACGGTCCTTGTTGACGCGATGGGTAGATTAAGAGCCTGCACGCGTTGGCGATTGGGGACTCTGGTCCCCTCAGTTTTTCTAAGCGCGCTCTTCGATATCTTGGTTCTCGCTTACACATGGATAGGCGTTCACATTTTGTTGCATTTTGTGAGAAAGCAAAGAAATCTCGGACCGCGCATTGACGGTGAATTAGACATCGCGTTGCTTGATCCATCGTTTGAGCCGGCGACGGCGGGCGGTGCGATGAGCTATCTCAATGGAACTTTGTCCGGGCTGGCCAACGAACCGGTGAGCTGCGAAATCTTTTCCGGGCGCCAACTTTCGGTTGACTACTACCCGGTCCAGGTTATCCCCAGCCGCCGGCGTTTGTATCTTTTCCGCGAATGCCAATCACTTTCCTATAATCTGCGCTTTGCTCTAAGCATTTGGAAAAAAATCCGGCGCCGTGCACCACGCTTGCTGTACCAGCGCCACGGGCGGTTTGTTCTCGCTGGTGCCTTGGTTTCGTGGTTGACTCGTATCCCCCTAGTTCTCGAATACCAAGGCTCGGAGGTGTGGCTGGCAAAGAATTGGGACCCGGCAAGGTTCCGGCCCTGGCTCGGCCTTTGTGAAAGGGTCTCCATCGCGGCTGCCTCTCAGATAGTCGTACTCTGCGAGGCATTACGCGACGAGTTGTTGGCGCGCGGCTATCCCGCACAGAGGATTATAGTTAACCCGGCCGCTGTTGATCCAGAACGGTTCCGTCCTGCCTGTGGCGGAGAGGGAGTGCGACAGCAACTTGGACTGGCCCCGCACCATACCCTGGTCACTTTCACAGGCTCGTTCAGCTACTATCACGGCCTTTCCGTGCTCGCACGCGCGATAACCTCTCTTTTGAAGAGGCGCAATGAGGGGCCTGTGTTCGAGAATCTACGCTTCATGCTGGTAGGTGATGGTCTGCTGCGCGCTGAAACCGAGGAAGCGCTGAGCAGGGTGGAAGGCTCAGAATCAGTGATCTTCACCGGCTTGGTACCACACACGAGTGTTCCCCGTTATCTCGATGCGTCAGACATCTTGGTGTCTCCTCAAATTCCCAACTCGGATGGCCAGCCATTCTTCGGCTCCCCCACCAAGCTTTTTGAATACATGGCGATGGAAAAGGCCATTGTGGCGAGCGACATGGATCAACTTTCGAGCGTACTTAGTCATGGAAATACTGCTTGGATGGTCAAACCCGGCAGCGACACAGAATTAGCTAACGGGATCGAACATCTGGCAGGTAGGCCAGAACTCCGTAGTCGTCTGGGACGGAATGCGCGCGCTGCGGCCCTGCGGAGCCATACTTGGCGTCAAAACGCGCTCCGACTCCTTTCTCAAACAGACCTAGCCCTCGGAACCGATCGACGGGAGGGAGCGCGCAGCAATTCCTCTGCGGCGCGGCAACCTGCCCTTCGAAACGACGCGGGGGCAAAGCTGATTTAGCACCGCATGGCTCAAAATAAAGCTAACAATAGTTAACTGAATGTAAATACAGCTCTAGGGAGAAATCCATGAGAATTCTCGTAACTGGGGGTCTCGGCACGGTGGGTAGTGGTTTGATTCGCCAACTGCGGGCGCGGCAACATCACGCAATTTCGTGCGATCGGTCACATCAGCCGGATGAGGTTGGTTTTTCTATTCGCACTGATGTCCGCGACCCCCTGTACGCTCGCTGCGATGTGGGCGAATTTCGACAACTGGAGCGCGTGTTTGATCGGTTGGGGCCCTTCGACTATGTTTATCACTGCGCGGCTGAATTCGGCCGTTGGAACGGCGAAGACTTCTACGAAACCCTCTGGAAGACAAATGCCGTGGGCACGAAGAACGTAATTCGTATGCAAGAGCGGCTGAACTTCAAGCTTATTCACTTCTCTTCATCTGAAGTTTACGGTGACTGGCCCGAAATCATGGTGGAAAGCGTCATGGATGAGTATGAGATCAAGCAGCTCAACGACTATGCCATGACAAAGTGGGTGAACGAAATGCAAATCCGCAATTCGGCTCAGCAGTACGGCACTCAATCCGTGATCGTGCGGTTGTTCAATACCTACGGGCCGGGCGAATACTATAGTCCGTATCGCAGTGTGAACTGCCGTTTCCTGTACTGTGCGCTAAACGGACTCCCTTGGACCGTGTACCGCGGTCATTCACGTACGTCCACTTATTTGGAGGATACGGTCACTACGCTGGCGAACATTGTCGGCAACTTCAAGGCCGGCGAGACTTACAACATTGGTGGCAGCTGCTCTCACAGCATCGAGGAGCTTTCCGACGTAGTGCTGAAAGTGACCGGCGCCGATCCGCGTCTGGCGGAATATCAGGATTCGGAGATCCTGACCACGAAGCATAAGAAGGTCGATGTCTCGAAGGCGATTCGTGATTTGGGACACAAGGATACTTACGGCCTGGAAGAAGGAATGCAGCTGACGGCCGAGTGGATGCGTCAAGTATGCAATTTCCGAGCTAGCACGATGACTTGTGCGGAGCCAGCGGGCTCTCCCGCCTAATCGGGCTTACTGGCAACCAGTATCTGTGATGAAGACTGTTGTACAAGCTGTCTCAGCTCAACTGTGGCGCTTAGCTGCAGGCACGGAGCTTCGCCGCAACGTCTTTGAGACCTACGGCACGCGCCTGCTGGTGGTAGCCGTAACGTTTGCAACTGCTGTGATGATCGCGCGTGAGCTAGGTCCTACTGGTCGCGGGTTCTATGCAGTTGCCGCAGCCGTGGGCGCCATCGGCGTGCAGTTCACCAATCTTGGCCTGCATCTCTCCAACATCTACTATGTTGCAAAAGACCGGGCGCTACTGCCGGCTCTTATGGGTAATACGTTAGCGGTTGTCTTTGTGGTTTGTGTCGTCACGGCCTTAAGTGGAATTGTCTTTGTCTTTTGGCCGAGGCTCTCACCGGTCCACGGCTCGCTTCTACTGCTAGCGCTGGCTTCAGTCCCGGTCGGTCTCGCTTACCTGCTCACCCAGGGATTGCTGCTTGGGGTTAACGAGGTGCGAGCCTACAACCAGATTGAATGCGGCAGCAAGCTTTTGGCCTTGGCGCTGATCTGCGTCCCCGCTTTGGTCCACCGTGGCACCGTGGAACTGTTCTTCGGCATGACTTTGTCGTCCGTAATGCTCAGTTTCTTTTGGGCTCTTTCGCGCCTCAGGCGGGTTTCGATGGAACCTCCTCAGCTATCGCCGGCCGTTTTCCGTCAGAGCATTAGCACCGGTATTAACGCGTATATGATTCTATTCTTCGGTTTTCTTGTGCTGAGAATTGACTTGCTCATGGTCAAGTACATGCTGGGCGCGACGGAAGCGGGCTACTATTCGATAAGTCAGGTCCTCGCCGAGAACACAATGATGTTTCCTGTCGTACTGGGGTCGCTCCTGTTTCCCAAGCTCTCGGCCGCAAAAGAGAAGGCAGAGAGAGTGCGGTTGGCAAACAAAGCCGTATTTGTCACGGCAGGGCTGATGTTGCCCGTGGTCGTGATTGCCGCATTGGCTGCGGGGCCTATCATCTCCATCACATTCGGGCGAAACTTCCTCCCGGCGGCTGCCCCTTTTGCCTGGCTGATGCCAGGAACATATTTCTTAGGAATCGAAACTGTGATGGTCCAACTGCTGAATAGCGAGGGTTTTCCGCGAATCATCGTTGGCGCGTGGATCGTAGATACAATTGTTAACGTCGCCGTGAATTTCTGGGCCATTCCTCGCTATGGGATAACCGGGGCGTCAGCCGTTTCCTCTGTTTGTTATTTCCTGATTTTTCTAATCGTCTCTGCCGTCGTGTGGAAACGTAATTACGCACGAGGTACAGCAGCGGTGTGCGTACCCCAAGTAGATGATTCTTTGTCAGCCTGAATGCAAATGCGATTCATAAGGATCCTCAAACGGGAATCGCCGCTCTTGGTCGCTCGCGAGATCTTGTGGCGAGCGCGCAGAGAGTGGAACAAGAAGCGGATACTTGGCCGGCTCGAGCGTCCCGGCCATCTCAAATTCCGAAATGTTCCTTACTACAATCCGTGCCTGCGTACTCTCGGAGAGGATAGCCGAGCGCTGATTGTCACCTTCGCGGATGAGATTCGGACTGGACGGTATCCGTTCCTCGGGTATGGCACAGTGGAACTCGGAACTCGCCCAAAGTGGAACCTCGACTTTAAATCCGGAACGGAGTGGCCTTATGTGCAGCGCGAGTGTCGCGAGTGTATTCGGCACGACGGCTCAGACGTCAAGGTTCCGTATGAGCTTTCGCGTCTACAATTCTTGCCGGTCCTCGCTAAGGCGCACGTTCTTACGGGCGACAACTCGTATCGCCAATCAGCGAAGGACCTTCTGTCGCACTGGATTCAGTCAAATCCAGTTCCCCTGGGGGTGAACTGGACGATAGCGATGGAAGCGGCGTTGCGAGCCATGAGCATCTGCTTCCTGTTGAATCTACTTTCTCCTCTGCGTCCTGAAGAGCAACCTTGGCTCGCGGCCGTGGTCCGCTCCCTCGCACAGCATCTGCTCTACATCGAAGCAAACATTGAGTTTTCGCACTTGTTGAGCAGCAATCACTATCTGAGTAACGTCGTCGGACTTTACTGTCTTTCAATGTTCCTCGAAGGCGAGGGCATGGCGGCGAGGCGTCGCGAATATAGGCGGCGAATCGAAGCCGAAATGGCACGGCAGGTGTATGAAGATGGTGGAGATTACGAAGCGTCCACCGGATACCAGGTGTTGATCACGCAGCTTTTTACAACCGCGCTGCTGCTGATGCGCAGCGAGGCCTCGATTCCGGTTGCACCAGCGTTCGTTGAGCGCCTTAGGATGATGTTCCAGTTCCTCGACACCGTCGCTAGCACCTCCAGCGAATTACCACACGTGGGCGACTGCGACGATGGCCGCAGCGAACTGCTAGTTGACGATCTTCAGCAGATGGTCCACTGCCCGGTTGCGGAAAGGAATTCACTGAGGGTTTCCCGCTTGCTCGGTCTGGGGCAACGGCTGTTCGGTGTAGGCGCCGGCGCCGGTGACGATGCTGCGTGGTTCGGTCTCACCGACATCACACGAACTTCCTATTCCGAACCTCAGCTCAACCATGGCTCGCCGCGTCCCATCAAAGTTCTTCCGAAGTCGGGAATTGGTGTTCTGCAACATAGGTCAGCTGAATTGCTGTTTTTCGCCATTCCAAACGGGATTTTTGGGAAAGGCAGCCACACGCACAATGACAAGCTCAGCTTCGTCTTGCGAGTGGATGGCCAGGAAGTCCTCTGTGACTCGGGTACAGGCTGCTATACGCGCGAAATAGCCACGAGAAACAGATTCCGTAGCACCGCGGCACACAACACGTTGATGATCGATGGCACGGAACAGAATCGCATCTACCCTGGCCCGCTTGGGCTATTCACCCTGGGAAACGAAGCAACTGTCAGTCCGATTGAGGAAGGTAGAGAAACTCAGGGCCACTTCCTGCGGGCCTCACATAAAGGATACCGCTCCCTTGGGGTAACCCACACCCGAACCATTCGCGCTGTTGACGACGAACGGGCATTTATCATTGAAGACGAACTTGAGGGCCATGGCGTTCACGATTTCGAGCTCAATCTTCAACTTGCGCCCGATCGAAACGCACAACTTGCTTCGGCCGAAAACGGGATTCTATGGCGCATACTCGGCGATCCGCAGGTTCAGCTCGCGATCACGGGACCTGCTGGGCTTCAGGGGGCAATCCAGCCATCGCTCGTTAGCTCTACATACGGCGTAACGGTTCCAGCAGTGAAGGTGCGTATCTGGGGAAGAGCCGCAGTTCCCGTACGCATCACCACGCGTATCTCGTGGGCCGACGTAACAGACACGGCAAGCAGCCAACCCGACTCCCTAAGGGAAACAAAGATTCGCGGCGCGGTCGCTCAAGGTGGCTATCAATGAACTTCACGCGTTCCACAAGCAGTACGGCCCCGGTTGGAGGGGATTTCGCAGTAGGTCTGCCGTCTGCCGACTACCCACTCTCTGACCAGTCAATCGTGTGTTTTGGGGGCGAGGACTGGTGGTACCACCATCCCCATTCGAAGAACCATATCCTTAAAAGACTGGCGGGTTACAATCGCGTACTGTTTGTGAACTCCATCACCATGGGCCTGCCTTCGATCGGCAATCCGGATTTCTTCCACAAAATTCGTCGCAAGTTTCGGAGCTATCTGCGCTGGTTGCGCAAGACGCCAGAGGGACTATGGGTGATGACGCCGATAAACGTGCCGCTGTACGGCTCGCCCGCCGTACGCGCTTTGAATCGCGTCCTGGTTGTCCTGCAGCTCCGACTGGTCATGTTTTTTCTCAATATGCGGCGTCCAATCGTATGGGTCGCCATTCCTACGGCCGCCGACCTCGTGAACTCGCTCGGCGCCAAGTTGTTGGTCTATCAGGTTTCTGACAAATACGATGTCAACGAAGACAGCGCGCTTTCGCGCGCCGTAATCCGCGACATGGACGCCCACTTGAAGAAGAGCGCCGCTGTCGTGATGTACTCCGGCCGCAAGCTCTATGAGGAAGCCGAGCCCCGTCACCGCTACTTCCTCGAGCAAGCCGTGGACTTCGAGCGGTTTGCCAGCTTGCCTCCGGGTACACCCGAAGACATTGCAGCAATCCCTCGTCCCGTCCTCGGCTACGTCGGCGCTGCGGATTTCTACACCATGGACGTGCCCTTAATCGAGCACGTGGCCCGCGTGCGGCCGGATTGGCATTGGGTTTTTATCGGCGCCAAATCAAACGTGGTCAAGCTCTCCGCGCCCAACATCCATTTTCTCGGTTCCAAGCCTTATTCGGTGCTTCCTTGTTATTACAATCACATCGATGTCTGTGTGCTTCCCTGGGTTCAGCACAACACCTTCACCAACTACGGCAGCGCCATCAAGGTCCGCGAGTATCTCGCGACCGGGAAGCCGGTGGTCATTTCTCCGCTATACGAGTACCTACAAACGCCGGGCGTAAAAATCTACCGCTCGCCCGACGAATTCATAGAACTCGTTGAGAAAGCGCTTGCTCGCGATACGCCCTGGGAGCGCCAGGTCCGGCAAGACGCGGTTCGCAACTGCACCTGGGACGTCCGCGCCAGAGCAGTGGCAACCCTCTTTCGTTGCCTACTGGATGGCGAAGACGCTAGCGAGGCCATTCTGCCGTGCGCCGGACAAGCACGTATTCAAAGTGCTCTTGAGTGACTCAGAGACCTGTCTCGTAACCTAAAAACAACTCGAACACTTCAGACGATTCGGAAAGTACTTTACTCTTCGCATCCAGAGACTAGCCATGAATGATGCAGTTTATTTCTACTCCCAGAGTGCCCGGAGATGGGAGTCCAATTACAAAAAGAAAGGGTTTTCCGTCCGCAAAGACATTCTTCACGAACTGCTGCCAGCTCGCCACCTAGCAGGCCAGAACTGGCTCGACGCGGGTTGCGGAACTGGGACCCTCACTCGATTCCTCGCCGAAGCCAAAGGCTGCAACACTTTGGGGGTGGACGCTTCCGCAGAAATGATTGCCAATTGCATTCCTGTCCGCAATACCGAGTTCCGTCAGATTAGAGATATTTGCGAGACTGGATTGCCGGACGGCGCTTTCGATGGCGTCCTATGCTCTAGCGTGCTTGAGTACGTGTCCGATCCGCATGCTGCTTTGGTCGAACTCCGGCGACTATTAAAGCCGCAAGGATTGCTGCTTGTTTCAGTTCCAAATGCGCACCCAATTGCTCGCTGGCCGATGCTGACCATATACTGGCTCACAAAGCACCTCGGCCGGTGGCGCTGGTTTCAATTCCTCGATTATTCTAAACACAGCTATTCAGAGTTGCGTTTCCGTCGCTTGCTCAACGCCTGCGATTTCCGCGTCGAGGCCGTGCGCACGTTCGGTGTGACACTTGGGTACGAGACCATCCTTGGTCAAGGTACCCTTATGATGTTCCGCGCTGCTAAACTCTGAATCCTTCCGTTCAGATAGCGCTTAACCCCGGGTCCTGTGGCGAGTCCACCACTTGGCTTTTCATCGATCGGGTTCTCCCAACATTGAGTTTCAATCGGAGGATCATCGCGGCATGGGGCGAACAGTCGGAACCTCGATGAGTGCCCAGGATGTACCGCGCTTTGAGGAGGCTTGCTGATGTGCGGCATAGTCGGAGTACTTTCCTTTACTAACAGTGCTTTCCAAGTCTCTGCACCGTATTTGACCCGCATGCGCGATGTGATGTCGCATCGCGGACCAGACGGCGCCGGGGTCTTTATTTCTGCTGATCGGCGGCTTGGCTTGGGCTTTCGTCGGCTAGCGATCATTGACCTATCGGAAAAAGCCATGCAGCCGATGAGCAACGAGGACGGCACACTCTGGGTGGTTTTCAACGGCGAGATTTACAACCACGCCGATATTCGTGCGGAACTGGAGAGACGAGGCGGACACCGCTGGAAGACAGACCATTCTGATACCGAAGTGATACTGCACGCATTCGAAGAATGGGGTATCGACTGTGTTCACAAGTTTCGCGGCATGTTTGCCATTGGACTGTGGGATACGAAACAGCGCCAACTGTGGTTGATTCGTGACAGAATCGGCGTCAAGCCGCTCTATTACAGTATTCATCATGGAAGAATCACATTTGCTTCAGAAATCAAGGCATTGCTGGAGGACCACCAGCAGGAACGTGGTGTCAATGAGCAGGCGTTTTATTACTATTTGTCATTTAATGCGACACCAGCCCCGCACACTCTCTTTTCGGGTATCCAGAAGCTCGCCCCAGGCACATGGTTAAGAGTGAACGAAGGCGGTCACGTCCAAGAGCGCCGATACTGGGATGTTTGGGATTACACACAACCATTGACGAATGTGTCTGACGCAGAGATTGCCGAACGCATTCTGTCCGAGCTACGCACTTCCGTTAAGCTCCGCAAGATCAGTGACGTTCCGGTCGGTGTTTTTCTCTCTGGCGGCATCGACTCAAGTACCAACGCAGCGCTGTTTTCCGAAGGAGAAGCCCGGCCCGTCAAGACCTTCTCGATTGGCTATGACCGAGAATATAAGAGCTATCGAAACGAGCTTCACTACGCCCGTCGGATGGCGAATGAGGTCGGCGCGGAACATCATGAACTGCGGCTGCGGGAAAATGATCTACTTGAATCTCTTCCTCAGATCATTCGACATCAGGATGAGCCACTGGCAGACCCCGTTTGCGTGCCGGTCTATTACGTTTCAAAGCTTGCTCGGGACGCCGGCGTCATCGTTTGTCAAGTCGGAGAAGGTTCAGACGAACTGTTCTGTGGCTACAAGTATTGGAAGGACTCCCTCCGGCTACAGCACTTTAGCAACCTGCTCCCAATTCCTAGCGCCTTGAGAAATTTGGGACTTGCTGGCCTAAATCTCGTGGAGCACAGCCGAAACGCCTCCTATGACCGTCAGTTTTCTTGTGAAGTTCTGCGCAGAGCTTTGTCAAACCGGCCGGTATTTTGGGGTGGAGCGGAGGTGTTCAGCGACTCGCAGAAGCGGCAGTTGCTCTCCCCGCGTTTGCGCAAGAAATTCGCAGGACTGAGTTCTTGGGAGGCCCTCCGGCCGATTCGACAACGGTTCGAGGAAAAAGCCTGGGATCCATCGCCCCTCAATTGGATGACTTACCTCGATTTGAATCTGAGATTACCGGAACTTTTGCTAATGCGTGTGGACAAGATGAGTATGGCGGTGAGCTTGGAAGCGCGTGTCCCATTTCTCGACCACAAGTTCGTAGAGTTGGCAATGAGCATTCCCGAAGCGGTAAAAACCAAAAGCGGCGTACTCAAATATATTCTGAAGAAGGCCGTAAGGGGTGTGATACCGGACGAGCTTATTGATCGAAAGAAACAAGGCTTCGCCGCACCCGTCTACGACTGGTATCACACCAAATTCGGAGAGTACGTTGAGAAAGAAATAAAGGACTTTTGCAATAACACAGATCTCTTTCAATTTGAGGGAGTCTCGCCTTTTCTGAAGAGAAGAGGATGGGCGTTGCTGAATGTCGCGCTGTGGTGGAAGCAGTACATTGACTTTGGATCAGCCATACCTCAGCCATCTCTCGCATCAGTTCCCTTGAGAAGTGAGTCAAATAGTCATCGAAATACCCCCTTGCCTGCTGAGACCAGCGTGAGAACTGCATCTTCTGCGCAATCGGGGGGAGCACGTAGCTGAACAAGTACGTCAGCTATGCAACTTGGTCTAACGCCAGCCAGGCCATGCCAATAAGACCATTTGATGATTCGCCTTAAATCGACAACAGTTGTGTGGTCGCTTGTATGTACGCGATCGAAACTCATTCTTCTATTGTTGCTATTGCTCAGTATCGCGACGGAGATCGCATGTAATGGACCCAACGCAAACAAAACAAGCGGGAATTCCGTTTTTCTCACTCGCGACCTGTCCACGGGGGATCTCTCGCAATGGACCCATCGGGACTTCGGCTTGGGCACCGACGTGGGGGGGAACGCGAACGGCGCGGGATCTCTCTGGCATCACTCTAACGTCGCGGGACGCCGAGCTGCTGGTATGACCGTCACTCCCACGGCTCACGCATCGCCAGCAGCCAATAGTGACAGCGTCTTCTTGTGGGAGCCGAGGCAGCCTTGGAATTACCAACCTTACCAAATCTGGCTGCGCACCTCGGTCATGTTCCCATCCGAGGCGGCAATCTCGTCGAGCGGTCTCAGCGGGGAAGCGCCTTTTGCGCCCACCACCGGGGAGTGGAACTGGTTCTTGGTGTTCCACAACGATAGCAGCCCCGTGCCCGGCTGCGCGAAGGAATACGGCAACATATCGTTCGATGTGAAGACAGATGATCCCGTCGTGAGCGGTGTCATTGGACTGAACAATGTTCGTATCGCCTTGCGTATCATGGGCGGCAACGACTGCTCTCCGAACATTGTGTGGGTGAATGGCCCTGCCCTCCAGTTGGACCACTGGTACGAGATGCTCCTGCATATCAAGTGGGATCCCAAGCGTGGGATTGTGGAGTGGTATCTGGACAACTTCAGCGCTCCGTACTACTCGAACCTAAAGATTCCCACACTTTTCACGCGCCCAAAGGGATATGTGAGCCCGAGCTATACAACGTTGACGGTATGCAACTATCGTTTGCATGCGCCATGGAACTCCACCATCTATGTTGGGCCGCTGGTCGTAGGCTCGACCAGAAGTTCTGTGCTGAACGGTTTCTGAACGAAGAGATTCAGAGTTCCAGGGCCTGACGCGACTCCGCGGAACGCAATTCCGCACGATCGGACTCTACCGCGCGCCGGTGCACAGCTTAACAAACGGTGAGAAAACGTTTCGACAGGCTCCCCTCGCCCGTAGTCGACTCTCCTTTGTATAACAAGGGGGTTATATCGAACCTGTAATTCACCTTGCGTTCGTGGATGACTGGGAAGTCCGCGGCAATGGCAGTGGGGATCCCAGAGTGCTCCAGTTTGAGCCCATGCGAGAGCTCGTGAGGATCTTCAACAACCACGGGATACGCGGTTCATTCAACACTGAAGTGATGCAACAGTTCGCCTATCGGAACCAGCAAGAACGTTTTCCCGAGTTGAAGGTTATAGCCGATGAGTGGGAACAGGTGGTGATGGAGTCCTTTCGCCAAGGGCACGACATTCAGTTGCATCTTCATCCGCAATGGTTGGGCGCCACCTATCAGGGCCATGGCGATTGGACGCTTGGTGGGGACTGGTCGATCCTCAACTATCAACCACAGCAGGTTAGAGCAATGCTCGTCTCTGGCAAGCAATACTTGGAAAACCTGCTCCGCCAGATCGACCCGGCGTACGCTTGCGTGTCATTCCGGGCAGGTTCGTGGTGCGCAGCGCCTTCCGATTCCTTGATGCCTATTCTCAGCGAACTCGGCTTTGTCTTTGATATGAGCATCGTCGCCGGCGTCCGATATGAGACGCCGCAAGTCAAACTAGATTTCACGCCGTGCCAGGAGCCTTTCCTGCCCTACTATCCTGATATGAAAGACGCGCGTCGAGTTTCCCGTTCTGTGGAACCCATAGTTTGCATTCCAACGAACACTTTCCCGGGCCCACGCATTGCATTGGTGCGCGCGGCGATGCGCAAGATAGTCCGAAAGATAAGTACGCGAAAGAACGGGACCATGCCGGTGGCATCTCGCGGACGAAGCGGCGACGAGTGGACCAACAAAGGGGAATCCGGTGCCGTCGGGACCGCAAGGAAATTGCTGAAGCGCTACCTGCTGGGCCAAACAGAGATCGCGGACCTTGCCCAGATGAATTACCCGATGATGCGTCAAATGATGTCGCAAATTCGGAGGCGAGCAGCAACGTCGGGGCTGGCCCGGGTCCCAGTCATTCTCGAAAACCACACAAAAGATATTCGCGATTTTTCCGATATCGAGCGCTTTGTTGCAGATGTTGCCCGCTCACCGAATGTTAAGACGGTCACACTGACGGAGGTCGCCTATGGCCTTAGAAACGGCACTTTCAAGGTCCGTGCAGCTTGATCGTTGTGAGGGGATAGTCCGCGAAGCTCTCCTCCGAAGGCGCGCCGAATTCCGGAAATCCTGGAGACCGTTAATCTCTTCGGACTGTCTGGAATCCCTAGGCTCGCTTGCGAAAGGCATCGAGTCGTTTCTGTCGGGGCAAGACGCGATTCGCGATTGGCGGTTTGCCGCCACCTTCACATGGGTCGATTGCGATGCAAGTTTTTTGGATAGTCTTTGTATGATTGCCCTGGGAGGTAGGCTCGAGCACCGGCCATCGGACAAAGGCCCGGCGCCTTTGTCGGCTCTGGAACTCAATAAGTTGTCGCGCAATGACCGCATGAATGCCCTATGCGCTCGGTATCGTTGCCCTTTAAGCATGGGCGTCGAAAGCGAGTCTGACGTTGCTGAGGAGCTTCTACGCCAATTAATGGTGCCGGACCGCGCGAAACTTGAAGCGGGAGAGGAGTTCGACGTCGATTTGGTACTGCTGAAGCTGAACCTTGTCGGTATTCGCGCCATGATCACTCGGGATTTGCGCTTTCTGGACGCCCTCAATTATTTCTATGAGCTTCCGCGGCGATCATTGGCTCGCATGCGGACGAACCCCCGTTTTCTGGTTTTTTGGCTGTGCATCTATGCGCAGCTATTGAGTACTCCGGATTGGTAAACATGCGCGTCGCTGTTTTGGCAGGGTCAATCAATGCGGGAATACGCATCGCCAAGGAGATCGAGAATCTCCCTGGCATCGATGTATTCGTAGTTGTCTGTAACGTGGGAATGAGATCGCCGCTGCTGCGATGGTCCAGGGAACTTTTGTCAGCGATTAAATCGTTTAGCTGGTGGACTCTTACAACAAAGGGATGCAGCTACGCCCGGCAGGGAAGGTTAATTGTACTGCATCGGCCTTTGGACGATCCTGCGTCCATCGAGCGCCTTACATCGCTCCAATGCGACGTAGGTTTACATGCTGCCAATGTGATTTACCGCGACCCGACGATCTCGGCATTTAGATTAGGCATTCTCAATGCGCATATAGGCATCCTGCCCAAATATCGAGGCAGATGCGTTGCCGAGTGGTCCGTTTTGAAAGGGGATCCTACGGGCGTAACCGTTTTTTTCATCGATTCTGGAATAGACACTGGCGCTCGCATTGTCCTGCGGGAATTCATTCCCTCAACCGGGTGGAAGTGCTTGCGCCCATTTAAGAATATGATGTTTGGGTGCGATGCTCGCCTGTACCGCAGGGCACTTGAGGCGCTCATGCAGCCCGGAGTTCGGTTCGAGGACAATGAAATCTTGAAGGGCAGCCGCTATTACGTAATGTCCAAAATGTTCATCCATACTGTTGATAAAGTCCTGAAAGATCGCGCGAATGTCGGGTGAGCTAACCGCCTCCCCAATAAAGTGGGGCTGCCTTTAAAATAGACGCCGCTGCGCCGAAAGAGCAGACCATAACCAATTCTAGCGACCATTACTTGGTACCTGTTGTCTAATTCCACGGCCTCTGAATGCGCCCTTTCACTGAAAGGTACAATACATAGATACTCTGTAGCTGCCTGTGCCTCCCATGGGTCCGTAGGTTGCAGGCCAAGCGCCGAAAGGTTGCGAGTTGATCCACGTGGAAGTGGCCCCTCCACTATCCAATCGGAGGTTGTTAGCGTTTCCGGTAAGACCGTTAGTGTTGTACGCCAGCCAGTAGAAAGCGTTGGTCGTAACCGCAGCGATAATCGGAATGGTATTCCAAGAATCAGGTACAAGGGTCTGCGAGGCGCTTTGAGCAATGAGCGCGCCCGGCGTTCCGTTATTGTCGGCATAGATCGCGACCTGGAACTGATTATTGGGAGAAGCCGAGATAGGCGAGGCGACGAAGACGGACATGGAGGTAACCGTACCATTCTGGGCGGCCATTTGATATCGAGTGGCCGAGGCCGTGTTCGACATAGTGGCACCGATCGATGCGCCCTGCGTGGCGTATCCAAAAATGTTGGCTGGCGTAATGGTGACGGAGGCTGCGGCCGTCTTGCTCGTATCGACCTGGCTGGTGGCCGTGACGGTGACCGTTGTGTTAGCCAACACGGTCGGCGCGGTAAACAGACCCGAGCTTGAGACCGATCCCGCAGTGGTTGTCCATGTGACGGCGGTATTGGTTAAGCCGGCGACGGTTGCGGTGAATTGTTGAGTGCCCCCGGAGGCCACGGTCGCCGACATCGGTGAGATGCTGACGCCGGTGCCGGGTCCGCATGTTCCAGCGAAGAGATTGCTGCTCAAGCCGCTCAGTATGTTGCCAGCGCCCATGTCGCTGGCATCCGTGACATTAATGCCTGTGATTAATCCCAGTCCAAAAGTGTTGTTGTTGATACAGGCATTTTTGCTGCCGTTCTCTATAAAAATCCCGATGGAGCCTGGTCCGTTAATCGTGGCGTTATGGATGTAAGCATTGTTCGTGCAGCAGGGAGCGCTGTCGTCAAAAGCTAGGACGTACTGCCCAGGAGCGCCACTATAGGTTCCTCCATTTATTTCTATGTAATTATTATTGTCATTCACCCAGACCGCATAACCAGAATTTCCGGTGACCGTGCAGTTGTTGAAGGTATTGTAATGATTGCTCCCCTGATGATTGCCGTTAGCTAAATCCCCATACAAGGTGATGCCGGAATTGTTCGGGCTGCCAACATTGTTGGTTACTTTGCAGTTGTTCCAAACATTGTGATGCGAAAAATATTCCAGCGTTATTCCCTGGTAGTAGGCCGCCTCGCTGCGGTTCACGCTGACATTATTGAAGGTGTTGTGGGCCGAAGAATTCGTTTTAAACGGGCGCCCGCTTCCCGTACCGGTGGCGTCGACGGAAATGTTGCTGAATGTTCCA
>Ga0137401_10000048_pt1 | contig 36138 bp, 33 predicted proteins | sample CZOMad1_1_16fung_FD_108286 | JGI IMG/M metagenome (GOLD analysis project Ga0137401, IMG submission 108286) | Vadose zone soil fungal communities from Angelo Coast Range Reserve, California, USA - CZOMad1_1_16fungal (Illumina Assembly) | ecosystem: Environmental > Terrestrial > Soil > Vadose...
CCATCGAGTATTTCGGCTTACGACCGATATTGAAGAACGGCAGCGCGAAATCAAACGTCCAATACGAAGGCTTACTGCGCGGGTTGATGAGACAGATCGAAAGACGCTTCGGTCGAATTGGTTGCGGAGCTAAGTCGATGGATTGCTTCACGGTAGAGTATTCTACGCGCAGCATGTGCCCGGCCAAAATGCGCAGTTACAGGAACTCTAAAATTTCACAAAAAAGCGGAGAAGCAGATTGACAGGAATGGTAGGCGCGTTGGGACTTGAATCCCAGACCTCTGCCGTGTCGAGGCCGTCTTAGTTCAAATGTTACGTCGTGATCGCGTTTACTGACATTTACCGCGATCGCAGCCCGTCATTTTTGCGTTTGTATGCGCCTCTTACTGCCTGTTTCGGTTCAAGAGCGACACAGTTTCCCGCCTGTCAAATCTGCGTACGTTAACGATTGTCAACTGGGATTGTCCGTCGCCTCAAGATCCGATAGAAGCTCAAAGTTGTTCTGCCCACCCAATTACGAGGTCGATGAGAGGGTCAGCATTAGCCATCTTCCCAAATAATCCTTTCCTCACACCCTAGTAAGCTGAATGGGCACCGGCTCAATATTAGTCAGCGGCTGTGCTTCAAACCTGGCGATCCGGCGCCAACCATCACCGATTGCGGTGATGATTGCGAACAGCGTGAATCCAAACCCAACGAACACAAACGTCAATATCAGACAAGGGAGAAGATACAGGTAAGGCATTCGTATCTGAGCCGCTTTGCGCGTCATCCAAGCGCCCGCCACAAGATCTGTTGTGACAATATTGATCCAAGCCACAAGGAGGAGGCCCGGGTTCGAGAACATTCTGTAACAGCCCTCGAGAGTGGCAAATTGAAGTAAGGAAGCTACCGGTGGCCGGTACCAGAAGGTCACCAGCAAATACATGTAAATTGCGTAAAGCAAAAGCGGTATGAGCAGTCCTGAAAACCAAAAATTTGCCCAAGCTCTTCGTGGAAAAACGATCAGGGCGAGCCAGCCGATAATGGCCAAAGTCATTACAACAAAGAACAGGTAATGGGGGAACTGGTCAATATTGTTCATGATCGATTACTCCAAATTCTGCAATGCCGGCAGCAACATATTTTGTTTCCGCGAATTCGTCCAACTACGAAGATGCGAGCCTAAGGGGCATGGTTCTGATCGACTCCCTCAGCAGAAATCCCCTTACTTGCAAGCCGTTTTCTGCGTGACAATGAAATGCTCAACGGCTGGTCCGTTGCGACCGGAACCGGCCTCCACTTTTCCACAATTGGACTGACTGTATACCAATAAGTGGTCGTCCTTGGCCAACGCAACTCCTCGGCGATCCGCTGCCATATGCTACCTTTTACTTCTGGCTTGGCGCGCAATTGGAGATCATACGAAGTGCTCGCGGTTTCCGTTATTGTTTTGAAATCTCCATCGAGAGCTTCACTTCGACATATCCTGTATTTTGTCTTTTCTTTCCTAATGAGCGCCTCTTCCTCTGGTGGTGATTCATCGTCCTTCAGCGGTGCATCAACAGAAGCCCAAGTCAGTTCGACTTTTTCTTTTTTTCGTTTCGCTTTAAGGCCGGTTGGCGTGGGACGAGGCCAATACAAAAGTCCGGAGAGAAGGTTAGCCGCTATTCCAGGCAGGCGTTGAATCCCGCCGGTCCCTGAGGCCTGTTTGGAGTTTGCTCTGAGGAAGTCCAGCAACTGATCGGCGCCATAGGTTTCCGATAAGTAGCCAAGGAGCGTGACTATGTCGAAGTTCGCGAGTCGAAAACTTACATGACCGTTCAGGAAGCAGAACTTGTCTATGACGGGTACGAGAAACGGAGGTTTATTTCCCTTCCGAAGAATCTGAAAACGCCAATTGATGATTATTTCTCTATCGTTCGCGGCCCAGGACACAACCAGTCCTCGCAAGCCTGGGAAGTACCTAAACAGCAAGAGAAAGTTAGCGGCGGCCTGTCTTGCGCCGGTCGATATTCCGGACGGATCAATCATTACGGCGCGATCAGTAAACACTTGCTCGCTCCAACTGCTGGGGTCGCCTGTGTGCCAAATGCCATTGAACCATTCAACATACTTTTGCATGGGCGATACGTTGTGACGCTCGTCCTCCTCTTCATCTCTGTCTCTAAGCCAGGGAGGGAGTACTCCGACGTCCCAGGGCTTGCCGACGTGTTCCTCAAGCAATCCAATTTCATTGGCGGATGGGGTGAACTCGTCGTTTGCGATGCTATCGTAAAACTTCGTCGAGCCCTGAAAACAATAACCGGGGCCGCTGGTAGTAGTTGTGTCTGTGCTCGCGTGGGTGGTGGTGGTGGTCGTGGTGGTCCTGGTCGTGGTGAGTGAATGGGTCTTGTTATTTGTGTCAGACATGCTTACTCCTTTCGTTGAGCACGAAAGTCTCAGGCAGGTGTCGCTGGCGCAGAGCGCGACACCGCCGATATTAGTTTCTCACGAACACTATGAATCACAACCAAGCGGATGGTTGTGAGACTATCGGCCTTTACAGGAATCAATTCAGCCAAGCTGCGCCCTCAGACATCGATGGGCCGAGCAAACACGGGCATAGTGTTGGTCGGCGGCTGGCCTTCGAATCGGGCCATTTGTGGCAGCCTCCCGCCCAACCCCGACAGTATCGTGAACACAACAACGCCAGTGCCCGGGACTCCCAACGTCATTATGAGACAGGGCAAAAGGTAAAGGTACGGCATCCGAATCTGTGCTGCCTTCCGCGTCATCCAGGCGGCAGTTATGAGAGACAAGAGGACGATATCGAGAAAGCCGGCGAGCAGGAGCAAGTCCTTCAGGAACAAATGGCGAAGGCCGCCCAAAGAAAAGAAGTCCTTAGGGTTTGATACGTGAGTTGATTCGCATGCATATTTGCTTCCGTCGGTAATCGCCTGAACGCGAACACACGGTATTGACTGCAATTGATCCGCATCGGCCGCGAACGCGAAAAACCCTACTAACAACACGACGCTGTAGAGGGCGCCAAGCAAGGCGGGCACGATGATTCCAGAGAACCAAAAGTTGGCCCAGGATTGGCGCGGGAAGATTATCAGAACCAGGAACCCGACCACGGTCAGGATGAACGAGATCGTGTAGAGACGGGGGGGGACGTCAGTCCAGCTGAAACCGTTTAGCATCAGAAAAGCTTGCATGGCGAGACTCCTTTGAATTGAGTGCTTCTAACCAGAGAACTAAGTACTTTGTTTGGTCACCTGGCCCGGTCCTCGCTAGGCCCAGGTGGAAAATAAAACGGTGCGTCTTTCTTAACCGGACTCGGCTCCCATTTCTTGTAAATCGGACTAACCAAATACCAATACGCCTTCCCGTTGACAACGTTGGAGTCCTCGTAGGCGGTCGGGTTGGGATTCTCCTCGTTCGGGATCACAAGATCCTTCCCGTTTTGTAAGGGCGATCCGTAGTTACCAGAAATGGCGGTGGCGCGGGTGACCTTGTAGGCCTCTGCCCCGTGGACCAGATCCCACTTGAGCTTAACGACTCCATCAGCAGCGTCCGCATAGAGCCCTTCAGGAGGATGAGGCGGCCAGTAGAATAACCCCAGCAAGAGGTTCACGATCATCCGTGGAAGAAGTGCAACTCCACCGCCAAACGCGGACTGCCAGAAGTACGCGATTAAGAAATCATACAGCTCATCTCCTCCGTAGTTGTCAGACAGATAACCTACGAAAGTAATGATATCGAAGGTCGCCAGACGAAAACTTACGCGCCCTTCTGAAAAGCAAAACTTGTCAACCACTGGGACCAGGAAATCGCGTTCAGCTTGCTGATCGTGAAGAAACTGTGTAATCGGTCCAATCGGTAGCCTATCTCTCTTGTTTGGAATTACAAAACGCCAATTGATAAGTATTTCTCGATCATTGGCAGCCCACGAGACGACCTCGCCGCGAAGCTCGGGAAAGTATTTGAAGAGCAGGGTAAAATTTGCGGCGCAGGCATCAGCGCCTCTGGTAATCCCTGATGGGTCGATTGTAGTTGCGGTGTTGGTGAAAACATCCCGGTTCCAAAGACTCGGATCACCTGTGTGCCAGATACCATTGAACCACTCTACGTATTGCTCCGCTGAGGACTTCGTCGATCCCTCAACAATCCAGGGCGGAAATTCAACGGGCCGTCCAGACTCGTCGACAATCCATGGTTGTCCCACGTTGTCAACGGCCGGGGTCACCTCGTCGTCCACGAGAGGTCTCGCTTCCTGATAGGACGGAGTGTACTGATCAGTTTTGGGCGTGTTATAGAAGTCGGTGGAACCTTCATAACCGGGATGCGGTTGAGAGGTAGGAGTGATGAGAGTAGTCATTTTCCAATCCGTATCAGCGATAGAATTTGTCATAGGAGAAACCTCCAAGGTTTCTTTCTTGAACGACTCTCCCGATGCGATAGGTTCAACGGAGGATTCTTCAAAGTAAGTCGTCTTCCAACTCCCCGGTAGGGACCAGATCCGATAGCGGCGCATCGCCGGATCCTTTCTTTTTGGACGCCGCCAAGCTACTCCCTCTTTCCCTAGCGAGTCAAGTTTTTGTCGAAGCCTTTTCTTTGTACGATAGAAGATCTTATGATAGCTAGGCCGAACGGTTGCTATAGTGATTTCCGCATCTGCATCCGCCTCCTCCTCCTCGGCTGGGTCAGCTTCCGAATACTCGTTCTCGTCGAATTGCTCGGCGCCAAGTTCCACCTCCACTGCCGGTTCCTCGCGCTCAACAACGCCCTCTTCCTCCGGCCCAGGCTCTTCCTCCGCAATGAAAGGCCTGCATGCGTTTACGTTCTCGTTTACGGTTTCCAACGGCGGGACAACATCACGCTTTTGAGTCACCCTCGCCTTGATAGGCGTCATCGAATCCTCAAGCAAGGTATCGGCGGCTTTCTCGGCGATCATGAAGATCGGCGCCAAAATAAAGTAGCCAGGAATTTTCGGAAAGACGGAAGCATCGACGACCCTCAGCCCTTTAACGCCATGCACTTGGAAGCGGCTATCCAGTACCGCCCGCTTGTCAACCAACATTTCGGGATCGGCGCGCCACGGATCGGCGCCGATGCGGCACGTGCCGCAGGCGTGATGGCCCCAGGCCTGTGTCTTGATCCAATGTTCCATCTCGCTTGAACCGTCGGCGATTTCGCTCCCTGGTTGAATTTCGCGGACGAATTGATCTGGATTGCACGCATTAACGCGCCGCGCGAAGCGAACTGCGTCAACCAGCGCCGCCAGATCTTTTTTCCAGCCATCGCCTGGCGTTTCCTCAAAAGAGTGGAAGCAGATTTCCGGCATATCGAAAGGGTTGGCGGTTCTTAATTTCACAGTGCCCGCGTTGTTTTGGGTGTATGCCTTGAGGATGACCCAACTCCAAAGATTGTGCCCCTCTTGATCGCCTCCCAGGTTGCTTCGGAACAATTCGCGTGACCAATTCCAGTAATAGCCGCGGAAAGCGGCGGACGCAGCAAAGGTGAAGAGGTCAGGCTCGGGTTCGTCGTCGCGCAACGCGGCGGAGCGGCGAATAATGGCAAGCGTTCCGCCGTTGGTAGCGTAAAGGCCCTTCTCCCCCTTCATCCATGTATCTCGGGCAGGGTCGTTCAGGTCTCCAGGTTGAAAACTGACACCTTCGAGCGTTGATAGCCCTCGGTTCAGTTCGCTGATCACGGTGACCTCATAGCGATCCTGCATGTTGCTCCCCACGCCGGGAAGATTAATGCCTGGCGCGTCGGGCAAGGGACCGCCGTTCTCATTCGTGCGGCCCCGCCTCAAGGGTTGACCGTCTGCGCCATACAAAAAGTGAATGCCGTGGTCAGCCAGGTGTTCACGATCGCCAATGCCGCTGAGCATCAGAATCTGCGGCGTATTAAAGCTCCCACCGCAGAGGACTACCTCACCGGCTGTGAAGTACCGCACCAGAGCATTCTTAGGGACCGCCTGCTGCAGTGGACTGGCCTCGTAAGCGTGAGGGGCCCTCACTGCCTCGATGCCGATCGCGCGCGGGGTGTCGCCGCCTGCGGCTTTCTCAAAAAGAACCCGAGTCACATGCACGTCGGTTACGATGACTAGTTTGTCGGGACGACGCGAGGCAACATCGAGCAGAAACTCGCGAACGCCTTGACGGCGACCCGGCTTGAAGCCTTCTTTCTCATCGGCCTTTTCGCTTTCGGTGCCGATGGGAATTAGAAAGACCCCCTCGGGGCTGGAGCGCCGCGTGTTAACGTCGTTGAAGTCAATCTGCTGGACAACTCGCATCCGCAGCAGAGCGCGCTTGAGCACAGCGATGAGCGAATACCTGCTGTGCAGCACTGAAAGCGCGGCGCGAACAAGAATCTTGAAAAATGCCTGGTCAGTCTTTTTGATCGTGGTGACGAGAAACGGATCAATGAAACTCGTCGGCTGCCAACCGTTGAAGCCGTGGCCGCCCTTCTCCACCGAAGGGCGAGGATCGAAGAGCATTGCCAGCCAACGCCACACCCGGTAGAAAATGCCCAGCAGGTTGCGGAGAAACTGGTCGTACGCGTTGAGATAAAGGCAGCGCTCCATCCTGGCGAAGTAGCCGCGCATGCGGTCGGAGCGCCAGGATTCGTCGCCGGTAAGGTCGGCGATGTAGTTCCAGTCCCTGCCGTTGGGCCTGATAACGATCATTGCGTGGTGGGATGTGCAACCTCCGAGGGCTGCGCTACGAGGATAAAAGATACCCTGCTGACCGCCGCCGGGGTGTGGATCCAGAAACTTGGGGTCGAGCGGAAGCGCCGTCCCTGGAGGACGATTCGGGTCGAGTGGGGTTTGGTTGTATTTCTCGTCCAACTCCTGCCGCGCGGTGTCTTCGTAGTGACGCACCGAGAACATCCAGCTCAATTCTGCATCCTCGGAGGCGGCTGCGTAATAGCAGGGGACGTGCGTCGTTTCGCCGACGCGTGCGTTCGGATGAGCTGGCGACGGTTTGGACTTGACGGGATCAGCACCGGCCTCTACGAGGAGTACGCGTTTTCCGGCGAGCGCGAGACGTGCTGCCAAGGGCCCGCCTCCTGCGCCTGAGCCGACAATAATGTACTGGAAGCGCGAGGTTTCCTTTTGCTCAGCATCTTTTAGAAGTGATTCGTGAGTGTGCATGGTTTTGGCGGCTCTTTGCCCAATATCGATAGTGCCAGGCAATGCTGTGCATCACGTTTCTGATTCACGCCAATGATCGGCGCATTGTTTGCGGCTGCTGCTAACCTGTTCGAGGCACGCCTGGAGAATCAACCAAACGAACCAATTTCGCCGGGGCTCGCGGTTGATTCAACAAATCGAGCAGCGGTGTCGTCATGAAGGTCGTTACGAGGGCCATGATGACCATCATAGAAAATAGAGTTGGTGAAATTAGACCTAGATCGAGTCCGACATTTAGAATTACCAATTCAACCAGTCCGCGCGTGTTCATCAAAACACCAACCGAGAAAGCTTCGCGCCAGTTGATGCCGGCGGCCCGCATTGATATGACACAACCCAAAAGCTTGCCGCCCACGGCTAAGATAATGATAAGGAAGCAATAAGCCCACAGGCTCCCTTCACTCAGTAGTCTTACGCTCGTTCTTAAGCCGGTGAAGGCGAAAAACAGCGGAAGCAGTAGGAGCGTGACTGTCTGAAGCTTACTCACAACGCTGCGAACGAGGCCCTCGCTTTTGGGAATTACGACGCCGGCAAGGAACGCCCCAAACAAGGCGTGAATCTCAAGCCATTCAGTCACCAACGCGGAGAGGAAGGCGAGCAGCAGGATTACCGCCAGTGCGTCCGCCGAGAGTGTCTCCTTCCTGAATGCCCGACGTCGTGCCAGAAGGGGACGCACCACCAGAAGCATCAAGGCGACATAGGCCAACAACCCACTGAGCGTAAACCAAATGTGGTTTTGCGAACCCGCGTGCACCTTGACGCTCAAGAACGCCAACAAGCACCACGCCGTGATGTCATCGACCGCCGCACAACTGATGGCAATGGATCCCACGCGGCTTCCGAGCAAGTTTCGTTCGGCAAGAATTCGCGCCAGTACAGGAAACGCAGTAATGCTCATGGCGGTGCCGATAAACAGCGCGAAGTTAAACACCGGAACAGTTGGGCTCGATAACCTGGGATGCAGGAAGAAGGCCAGACCGACCCCCGCCAGAAACGGGACCAGAATGCTGACGTTGCTCGTGATCATCACCGCCCTGCCCCTGCTCTTGAGTTCGGTAAGATTTAATTCCAGTCCGACTTGAAACATGAATATGACGAGGCCTACCTGACTCAACAGGTTGAGCGCGCCCAAGCCTGCTGGCGGAAACACGAAAGCCTGCGCCGATGGCGCCAGCCAGCCAAGGAGAGACGGGCCGAGAAGAATTCCTGCGACGATCTCGCCTATGACCCGGGGCTGATGCAGCCTGGTGAACAGCCAGCCCAGCGCGCGCGCAAGGACGCACACGAGGAGGATTTGCAGTAGAAGAGTTTTGAGGTCCGTAATCACTCAACCCCCGGTCAGCATGAAACTAACCCTAGCCGCCAGGTTTTGATAATGCCTGTTGCGGTCAAGACGAAGGAGCTGCAACTCAAATGTCGTCGATAGCTCCGGCGCCCCTTGGGTACGTCTTCTCCCCAGTGCGACGGTAAATTCGCAGAAGGACTATCACCGTTGGAGTAAAAGCTATGACCAGCCACCAACCGCTGGTAACCACCTTCAAAAACGCACCGAACAAAGAGTCCGTGCCCCAGAGACCTAAGAACTGGCGAATGGTCCCATTACTCTCGAAAGGAATAGCAGCCTTGCTTATATATCCCCGGCGAGTTAGAGCCCAGAGGACCACCGTAGACACAGAGGCAGTAAGCCCAATCCAAGCCAGGTGTTTCATCAGCAGCGAAAGAAAATCATCGATCTTGGTAATGATAGCTCCGATGCGAATTCCTGAGAGCGAGCCAACGACTCGTTGCACTTGAAAAAGCGTTTGGAGAAAGGTCTCCACCCCGAGCTCGAAACGGATAAACTTGCTTGGTCCGAAGAGATTGCCCACTCTTTTTGCCAGCCGCTTCTTGGCTCGCTTTCCGGCTCCCTTTTCGTAGTAGCGAAACTCGCGATACGGATCCTGGTCCGGATCCAGCTGCCCGGCGATCGTATCGGTAAGCATCGATGCGCGAATCATGCGCAAGGTATTCAGTCTCATCGGTATCCTGAACTCCTGGCACAGCTTCAGAAAGCCAAACCACAATCGTGACGTGATTCGCTCTGACCAGTCGGAGTGCTTGCTTTTGATCGCGTAGAGGCTTTTCCAGAATTCAGCTTCCAACCGCGCCCCAAATTCATCTTTGTCGATCTGCGGCAAAGGCTCGATGATCGCGAGCGCCGCCTGCACCATGCCGCCTACGTCGTCCACACTTTGAGCATCGAACCAGCGGCGCCATGCATTTAGTTCCCGGTTGCTAAACGAACCACATGATCCAAAGTCGATTAGGCAGATCTTGTTGCCGGGCTGAATCAGGATATTGGCAGGATGCAAGTCTGCATGAAAGAAAAAGTTCTCGAAGTTGTTGAACCGAGCTATCAGTTGAACGCGGCGGGCAAGCACGAGCGGATCGACGCGCATCCGGTCCATGAGATCGCGGACTTCATTTTCATTGGTTCGCAGCGCCGTAAGAATATCGCGCAGCCAGACACCCGACACGTACTCGGACACCATTACCTCGTCGTCGGAATAATCAAAAAAGACGCGCGGGACAGAGACAAAGCGCATTTGCCTGGTCTTTCGTATACGACGGCGGTAGAGCTCCGCAAAGCGGGCTTCTTTGCGAAAGTCCAGCTCGTCCATAAGCATGGTGCGCAGTTCATGATTGAAGTGTTGAAGAAACCTGGGAGGAAGGAAAAACACTTCGAACAAAGACACCAGCCACTTTAGGGCTCGCATATCGGCGGCTAGTTGAGTCGTGATTCCTGGCCGGCGCACCTTGACCGCCACGTGCTCACCAGTTCTCAAGACCGCGTGATAGACGCAAGCCACCGAGGCCGACCCAACTTGCTCGGTATCAAACGCCGCAAAGATCTCCTGGTGGGGAACTCTCGGCACTCCACGCTTTTTCCCTATCGCTTTCTCGATTATGTCGAGGGCCTCGTCCGGGGGAAGCGGAATATCTACTTTGTCCAGGAGCGTTTCGAGTTCGTCGGTATATGCTTGAGGCAAAAGGTCCCGGCGCATCGAGAGCTGTTGACCGAACTTGATGAAAGTTGTTCCCAACTTCAAGAAGGTCTTACGCATCAGGATAGCTCTCTCCTTTTCAGTGTTGCGTCGGGAGAACCACAAGCCAATCACACCGAACACGAACCAGATGCCACCGTAGATCCAGAGGCGCAGCCGCGCCGCAGCCTGGAAGAACCCTGCCTCGAAGGGCACTTCTTGCCACCGTGGCAAAATTGCTGATTCTAAGCCGTCGCCTTTATATGTCAGGCGCCAGGGCCGCGGCAGTGGTCTCTGCACGGGCTCTGTTGATCCCGCAAATTTCTGCCAGCGCTCCAGTGCCTCATCAGCGGCAAGCTGAATTTTTTCGCGCCGCCGAATACGGGCACGCGAAACCTTCGAAGGCGCGCGGCTGTCGGTCAGGGGGCTTGGAGCGTCTTCCTCGGGTGGACCGTCAAAGGCGGTTGAGGGGTGGACTTCCAAGCCCTCTGAATTGAAGCTTGAACTCATTTTTTATCAAGGCCTTAAGAGAACGCGACGCGTTCCTAAATCGCGCGTCGGAAGGCGGTTTCCGGGAACCGAGGTTTGGAACTCCGGGGGATTATTATCCCGACGCGCGAAGTTTTCAAGCTATTTCTTTCGAGGAGGTTGCGAATGCCTGCAACTGATCTTGCGATTCCCCTTGACAAACCATTGGCCGCTGATAGAATAACGCCTCCTCGCCGCACCCTATACAAGCGAAGTGGCGGGAAAAAGGGAGGAGTCAGCTATGGGACCGATCTTAAACGCCCCGGTCATCCTTGACCTTGGTAAGGCAAAGCGGAAGAACATCAAACAACTAAGGCAGGGCCGAGGCAAGCTCTTGGGCGATGTCGAAGACGCGATGAAGGAGATCAGCGCGTCACTGGGCGACCAAGCCGACGGCAAACAGCTTGTCCCGGTGGTGCTGGTATATCGAAAGAAAGCTAAGAAAAAGGGCGGCGGCCTGTTTCCGATTTTTTCGTAGGAGCATGGAGTATTCCGGTCGCCACTGACATGAGGAGCTAGCGATGGCAACGCAAACAAAAACTGATACAAAGAAGAGCGACGGCGCGCTCTTTACAACTCCAATCGTTATCGAGCCGGTAAGGAAGAAGGGCAAGAAGAAGAAGAAGAAGTACACCCGGGGAACTAAGGGCATTCAACGACTTGCCTTGGGTGTAACTGATGCTTTGTACCGTTCGGCTAACTCGGTGGCAAAGGCTGAGAAAACCATTTCGAAGCGGAGTAAAAAGTCATCCAGGAAGAAAAAAGATGGACTGGTTCGCGACTCACTGCGAAATGCTAGCCGCGGTATCGGCGATGGCTTCACCGAACTTGGCAAGGCGCCTAACGAGATTGCTCGGCGGATTGGCACTGGCCAGGTGCGGAGAGCTTTCCGGGTATTTACCCCGATAGTTCCGTTCGGCAGATAACGCGCAAATTGTGGATCTAAGCCGGTTGTAGGCTTCTTGACATCGTTCTGACAGTAAGGGCGAGGGGAGGTCGTGCTGTATTCGGCAGGACGTGAGGGTGTGCCATGGATCGAATTACTGTAGCCGCGAATCGTCTTTGGGGATCCCTCGGCAAGGATGGGCGATTACATGCCTCCCCTCGCTTCGCCGATGAGTTGGCCTCGCATTACAACGGTAACCTGAGGGTGCTCGACACTCGTGTTAGCAAATGGTCTTATGGCCATCAACTTGAGCATCTTTACCGCACAAGTCACTATGTGCTCGATCGACTCGAAGAGTCGATGACTGGCCTGTACGCGGAGAAGCACATGGGTTTCTGGGGGGTCGGCATGATGGTGGGTGGTTTCATTCCGCGATATTGGTTCCCAACCATTCCGCAGCTGGTCCCACTAAGCGGCAGCCCTGAAGATATCGAGCCGCTCCGGGACGATCTCGCTCGACGCCTGGACCAGGTCGAATGGCGCCTAAGTGACATCAAAGAGTGCCGAGGAAAGAGCCGACATCCACGAATGAAGTACCTGTCGTCAAGTCAGTGGCTGTTTTTTCAAGACATACATCACCGCCATCACCTCGCAATCATGCGAGACATCCTTAAGGCCGCCGGTTGATCAGCTGCCGCCTTTCTAGGCTAATGATATGGTTCGCAAGCTCGGTACGGCCCTCCTTGTAGCTGCGGCGTTCTACCTGCTTCCGGGGATTGGAAACCCAATTGTCTTCCGCCATCCGCATCTTTGGATTCTGGTTGGGATAGCGGTGGTTATTTCGGTGTTTCAGCCGGTTTACAAACCGGTCGATCGATCCGCCCCGCGACATGATCGGAGGACTGCCGCCCAGATCGTTTGGTCTGTATACCTGACACAGTTTATTGGCATTATCGAGGCCATCTATTTTCGCTATCCGGACAGCTTTCGATGGAACGCGATTACGACCGTGGCGTTGGTCGGGATGATAGCCGGACTGGCTTTGCGCGTCTGGGCGGTAGTCACTCTGGGCCGTTTCTTCACCTGGTTCATCACGGTCTATGACGACCACCAGGTTATTCGTTCGGGACCCTTCCGTTTCATTCGGCACCCTGCCTACGGCGGGGCTTTGCTGCTATTTGTCTCGACGCTGATCTTCCTGCATGCCTGGGTTGGCGCGTTGTTGTCATTCGCTTTTCAGCTTTTCGCGTACGTAAGGCGCATCCATTACGAAGAGGCCATGATGATCGACAAACTGGGCGAGAGTTACAAGGCTTACACCCGCGAAGTGAACGCGCTGGTGCCGCTGCTGTGGTGAGGTAGGGTTGCTGATCACCATTTGTGCGACAGATCATGAAAGATACTGGAAACAAGGACATCTTGATCAAGCAATGCGAGATTCTGGTAGCGGGTCATTTTCAATGGGGCCGAATACGAGGAAATTTTGTTTTATGAAGTGCTGGGCGAGTATCGCCACCCCAACATTCTCTATCAGCAAAAACAAGGTGACACGCAAGTTACTCTTTGCCGCGACATCAACAAGGCCAATCGCACCAAGATGACCAGAATATCGTTCTTCGGCATGACCAAATGTGGCACGCAATTAACGATTGATGCAAAGCACTGGAATCGCATCAACCTGAAAGAACGACCGGTTTCGGTTCAACTTGATCTTACTTACGGTGTTGAGTGGCAATTAAATGCTCCGAAGGAAAATAGCGGCGTCGGCGAAGGCCATTAACCAGTTCTACCTCGCGCTTTCGTCAAGATCATGATCGATCCAAGTTCCCATTGGATGTGGGGGCACAGCGGAGTAAGCAATGGTGGGATTGCCGAAACCATGCCCCCATTAGAGCGGGGAAGCCTTGGGGCGTTGCAGGGTAGGACGCTTGCTGACTTCCCCGCTTTTACAATTATGTATGCCGCAACCCTCGAAGGTTTGATTTACCATCTAGTAATCGCCGAGCACTACCATCGCACGTTTTGCGGTCTGTATCTTGTCGGCGATCTCTACATGCTCGAAGAGAAGCCCAAGGATCGCATCCTGTGTCAACGCTGTGAGAGAATAGCCGAGGAGCGACTGAATTCTAATCGCTTATTTTAAAACTCGTAAATGACCGACTACTTCCTCCAGTTGTTGATTGCATCGGACTAATGAGTTTGTTCCTTCAATGGACTGTCTCATGCACGAATTCGATCGCCAGCTGGGCAGACTTGAGGAAGAACTGAATCTCAAGAGTCACGCCCAAAGGTCATGTTTATCAAAGACTCGTGATTTGGACCGGCATCTTTTTGGCGCAACAGTGGAGGGTCTAATTGTTCTACAATTTGTCGAAATATCATCGCTCGTTAAGAATAGCTGAGCTTGTCCGAAGGAAGGCTACGACCGAGCTAGGATCCACTGCGGAACCGAACGCGAAAGATGACGGATTAATCTTAATTAACCGGCGAGTAATGGGACTGCGTCGGCCTGCGACTTTTTGTAGCAAGTTATTTGCGGCTTGGCCCGCATGACGGCCGCGAAGGAGCGTAAGAAACGTGACTTCAGAAGTGGTGGCTCGTTTTAGAATCAGAAGGCGGCCCTTCGTCGCCAAAGCGATCTTCTCCCACTGGCGACAGGGATATCGTTGGGGCCCTGGCTGTCATGAAGGTTTCTGGACACCACCTGTCGCTGGCGGGAATGGCGGTGTTGATCAGGATACCGTGTTAAAGGTGTACCTCCTCTCGGTAGCCCTCTACAAACACTGGTTGGAAATCATCCTGAAATTCAATATCGCTTACTATCTGATCTGCGGCTCGCTGGTGTCCTTATACCTGGCGAAGTTAGATTCGTTCAGGGGTTTTTGGCTCTTGTTGCCAGTGGCGATCGGCATCGGAGCAACCATTTACGCCCGCAACTGTGTGACTGTTATCAGAAATACCGAAAGTGATGTAGCGGCCCTCAAGACAAGACTAGACGCGAAAATGGTCCACGATATGCGCTATGTCGTGGACCTCCTGAGATGGTCCAGCAGATGGTTTACGATTTCGGTGATCGGCTTGAGTGTGTTGATCCTGGTGTGCTTTATCAAAACGGGCGCGTTCCGCTGGTTCTTTAATATCCTCCCTCGTTAGTAATCAATTGGATCACCAAAAACGGCCATTAGAGGGCCCCGTTAAGCATCCTGCAAATTGGAGCCATGATGGAAACCCCACAACGGCCTGACGAGTTCACTGAGAAACATTTCGTCAAGGTCGGTGATGTAAAGATCTGCTATCGGACAGCTGGTGTTGGCCCGGCGGTCGCACTCTTCCACGGATATCCTCTCTCCGGCCGGACCTGGCGAAAGGTGATCCCGGAACTCGCCAAACATTTCAGTTGCTATGCCTTCGACATGGTGGGGCTCGGAGACTCGATTTCGCGGCGTGCCTCAGATCATTCATCTTTGGGGCAAGCGCAGGCTTTTCTAGGGGCGCTCTCCGCGCTGGGGATCTCGTCCTACAGCCTGATCGGCAATGACTCCGGTGGTTGGATCGCTCGTGAACTGGCCCTCCTGGATGCGAGACGAGTTCGGCAACTTATTTTGACGAACACTGAAATCCCCGGTCATCGTCCCCCATGGATCGGTTTGTATAAGCTTTTGGCGCGGGCGCCCGGCGCCGGTTTTCTCTTTCGCTCGATGATCTCTTCGCGCAGATGGCGACACTCGGGCGCAGGATTCGGAGGTTGTTTTGAAGATCTGGACTTGATAGACGGAGAGTTTGCCAAAGAGTTCCTGCTACCGCTCCTGCTTTCTCAAAATCGCATGTGCCGTGCCCTGTCGTTTCTGACCAACATGAACTTTCGCCGGGTCGACCAATTCAAGGTCCACCACCAGAATCTAAACATGCCCGTGGCGTTCGTCTGGGGTGCAGCGGATCCAACCTTCCCAGAGGAACTGGCGCGCGAAATGGCATCTCAGTTTCCCAACGTGCGTGATTTTAGATCGATTCCAAAAGGCAAGCTCTTCATGCACGAAGAATTTCCCAAAGCAGTAGTCGAGGCAATGATCGAGTTCCTGGCGTGAAAACAATAAGCGAACAAACCAGGGTCGAATGAGAAGCTGCGGAGGCCAAGCCATCATCTTCAGCTGGTTCATCAGCCAGCCCTTTGCCTTTAGCGGATATTCGCGACCACACTAAGTAGTCTGACTCGATTGGTCACTGTCAGGCTGCACCCAGCGCCAGATTGTGCCGTCGGTTATCCCAAAATTATCTATGGTGAGTTCAAAGACCGCAGGCATCGGGTTCAGCACTGCAAATGGTCCAGGCGCCCATCGATATAACATGGAGCCACGATATGTGCCGGCCCCGGTCAGAGTCGGCTCGAGCTTGGCAACGCCCTCCGTTAACCAGGTAGCAGATGTTCGAGGATCCGTTACCGCCACCGACATGCCATTTCCTTGTCCGTAGAAAACAAGGTCTTCATCCAGAAAGCCCTGATAAGTCGCATCAGTACCACCCGGAATTATTTGACCGTTATAGAAGTAAAGACCTCGGTCGGTGAACGACATCTCCAGGTTCGGAAAGCCGGTCTGTTCGGACCGCAGAATTCGAAATGCGATCACCTTGCCGATAGATCGTCCCAAGAGCACGAACTGGTCCTGCTTGCCTGACGGTTTCGCTAATGCTGCCAAAGACTTCACGTCATCCTTCGCAATGTTCTTCAGCAACTTGTCTTTTGCTTCATCAAGATCAGCTACCAATTTTTGTTTCAGGTTGTCGAGTTCTCCCATTTGTTTTCCTCCTTTGGTTAACGTCTCCCGTTCATGCAGACAATGAAGATGCACAGCATCGCCCGCGTTTGAGCCAACTCCCTCAATGGGCTGCCATTGCTTTCTCTCTGCGATCTTTGGGTTCGTTTGTTCCACTGGATTGTGACTTTTGATCCCAGCTTCGGCTTAACGTGTGTTCGAGCCATGATTCAGGTTGAGGTGGCACAATCCCAACTGGGCGCAAGTTCATTTCTGCCAGGTAAGTATCGAAGACCGCACCCTGGTGGAGGAGATCGCTCGCCATTCTGAGACTCAGACTACGGGTGAGCCCCGCCGAAGGCGACGATCCAACCCAACGAAACGGCCACGCGAGACCACGTGGAATTATGCGTGGCCCGCGCGAGCGCCCTGATGCTTTGGCGGCTATGTCCGCGACCTGACGAACTGTCAGAGAGCCTGCCCAACCGGCGGCGAGATGAAATGTGCCTGCCGTTTTCGCCTTTGCCAGCGAGACCATCGCCTGCGCTACATAGTCCGCGGGGACAAGATCGATGCGGGCCCGCGGGTCGCCCGGAAGAATGCGTGACTCTGCCATCAGAGAAATCAAAGGGTATCCGGCGCCGAATTCAATCGCCTCGCCCGTCGCGGCGCGACCCAGCATGTGGCTCGGGCGGTAGATGTTGATGCGATCGTTGACCGGCGACTGCCGCACCAAAACCTCTGCCTCAAACTTGCTGCGCTCCCACGCGTTGTGGAAGCTCTGGCCACAGTCCAGATCAAATTCAGTAAGCAGCCCGTGGCGAGTTCCCGCGACGAACGCGGTGGACAGTTGGTGCAGTCGCAGATTGGGATTGGTTTTGAGAAGCTCTATCCAGCTCTCCAGCGGCCGCACGTTGAACGCAAGGGCCAACGCGAGATCTTGATCCGGAATTTCTCTTTGTTCGCAGTGAAAGCCGTCGTCGATCGAAGACGCAAAGTTCTCCCATTCAGTTCGTCCCAAGCCGAACCTGGGCTGTTGCGAATCAGCTGCAATCGGCACGATTGAATCCGGCATTTGGCCCAGATACGCCTCCAACCGATTCAGGTCTCGGCGCCGCACAGACTCCTCTGCCGGCACGGTAATAAAAAGCGATCCAACATCCGGACAAAGCAGCAGCTCTCTAACAATCTCTGCGCCGACCAGCGTCGTGGCTCCGGTTATTAGGATACTTTTCATAACAGAGGCACCCTCGTCCGCGTTATATCGACACTCCACGCTCAATGCCTGCCCGCACTTGCGCCGCGGAGTAACGCGACATCCACCAACGCTGCAGCGGCAGCGTCGGTTTAAGAGTTACGTCGAAGGCTTTTATCAACAGGTATTGATCGTCAAGTTCGCCGCCCAGCCGGCTCTTCGGAATGTATGAGCTCTGTCCCAACCACAAGGTCTCTACTCCTCGCGCAATTGCCCGCTGGATGCCGGTGTAGTTCAAAAGGTTATAAATCAGCCCGCTTTCCGCGATGCTGTAGTCGATCCCGATTCGCTTGTTCAGTTGCTCTTTGGCGTCATAGAAGATGAGCATCGATCCCACGATCCGTCCGTCGTTTCTTTCGCAGACAATCAGCTCTGTCCTGGGGCTCTCCGATCGAGCACATTCAACGAAGAAGCCCGGGGGTAATTCCTCAAACTGATATTTCGCCTTGAGAAATACCGCTCGGTACAAAGGGAGCACCGAAGGGAGCACGTCCTCGAAGTCGTCAACGACGCGCAACTTGAAAAGGCCTTCGGCCTTGCGGAATTGCTTGCGGGCATGCTTACGCCCGTTCTTTGTTAGCTGTTTGTTCAAAAAATCTTCGAAGGACTTGTAAGTCGTGTTGACCCGAATCGTCGGCAATGAAAATCCTTCTTTAAAGCCGGCACTCCTCATTACCGCCCGATCTTCAGTTGGAAAGTTGCAGTGAATATCTTTGAGCATCGCGAGTTGTGCTTTGTGTTCCCTCGAGAGCTTATCTACTTCGCGCAATATCAGTTGGAGAGCGCCGCGCCGATCCTTAAGATCGTCACGTAAAGGAACCCATCCGCGATCTGAGATGAGGCACCCGACAATCGCGACTCGGGTGGCCATCGCCAAGCCCATGTTTGTCACCAGCGCGTTGTACGCGTTTTGGACAAACTTCGGCAGCAGAGCGTTGCAGTTAAGATTGCTGCCGATGTAAACAGGTGTGAAGCCGAGTACCATAGCGCCCTCATCGGCTTCTACTGTGACGTAACGCACTAGCAAATCTCCCCAAAGGGACCGCTCGACCGCCCGCAATAGTCCGAAAGAAAAATCGAGCCCGGTTGCTAACGCCTCGATCTGGTGGACACCAATGTCATCGATCGATTCGTAGACCCGGACTCGCATTCTTACCTTCCTTTCACACTATAAGCGTCTGAATTCCATCACTAATCGCGCGTAATGTGAGCTGTCACTTGGTGGCGAAAGCCATCAACCTCCGATGGCGGGGCTGCCGCCAAAGAACGGGCAAGCTCAGTGATGCCTTGTCGCGCGCTCTCGCTCATCGAATACGGAAAGGGCCCGAAACCTCTGATCGCCAGGAAGCAGGCGGTTGCACGAAACGTACGCGGGAATACCTCCCGAGCCCAATCCTGATCGCCGCACGACGACTCCCACGACTGTAATAGCTGTGCGGTAAAAATGAGGGATTGAGAGATCAAATCCGGCTTATCCAGAGCCGGCAACAGAGAGACCGCGATCAAAGTCCCAAGATCGAATGCGGGATCTCCATAACAGACACCTTCGAAGTCCACCAGCGCGACAGGTTTGCCCTCTCGCACCAGCAGATTCTTACTCCAGAGATCCGCGTGGATCAGGCATTGACGGTGCGCTTGCATCTCGGCGCTAACTCCATCCCACATGTCCGGAAAGACGGCCTTCGCGCCGGGTGCGAGCAAGCCATCGAAAATGATTCTCCTCAAGATGGCTTCTTCCTGCGGCGGCCGAAGGACGCCGAGCCCTCTCGTGCCGCTGTGGACGGCTCCGAGACCCCGACCCAAGGCCTCGGCCTGTTCAGCGAGCAGATCAAACCGATTGCTGAGAACACTAAAAAGAACTTCCCTTCCTTGACCAACGTCACTCATTCCCAGCGCCATCTCCTCGGAATCAACAAAGAGAACCTCAGGGATGACGACTGCGTCATTCGCCAAGCTGCGGAAACGGCGCAGGCCCTCAGCTTCTGCGAACACCCGTTGTCTCGACATCTGTGTCGGAAAATGTTTCGGATGTTCCGGTATGATTTTGAGGTACAAGCTCCGGCCTGGAATTTCGGCACGGTACACGTAGTTGATGTTTGTGAACTCAGTGATTTCGACCAGCGAGATCGGAACGTCTGAATTCAACTTCAGGCCGCGCCGGACCACCTCGGCAAGGCGTTGTGCGGACGACTCATCCGCTTCGCTCAGGGCGCCCACTGCACCTAGAGTCATGGGATCGCCTCCGCCAACCCCATGTATTTCATTCTGCTGTTCTGCATTTCCGTCGACCAAGTGTAAGCCGCACCGAGGCGCTCTTCCGGGGTTGTATCGATCAAGCGCCGGCCCGGCCAGATCTCGTAGTCGCCAACCAAATTCGCTTGCTGCTCCAGACCTTTCTGAAACAATAACTCGCGGTGAATGATCACGTCCTGAGTTGGCAACTCAGACCACAAAACTCGGCCCCTGGAGACAATGTCGAGGACGCGATTCTTCTCTTCAGGATAGTTAATCAAATATTGCCGCACGACTGAGCCGCCAACCGTGAGGTGACGAATCTCGTCAATGTTCGCACCTCTTTCAATCTGCGCCGCCGGCGGATCCAGTAGCCGCCACTTGCGTTCAGACAGCTCCGCCGAGGGCGCAAGTACTCCCTCGACAAGAATGGTGAGAATTACTACGCCGGCGATGAAATCACGTGCGTCACGCACCATCGGCAGAGCGAACTCCTCGAGCGGCGCCAAAATCTTCCTGCTGTCTTCACCGCTAATCTGCTCAATCCTGGCGAACAGTTCGCTTTCTGGTATCCCAAGCTCAAGCATGTGACCCCGGAACACTCTCGAATGTCGCGCTTCATCGATCATCTGCGTCGCGAAAAACTCCATCGTATCCACATCGGGCGCATTGGCGACGATGTAGCTAATAGCCCGCGTGGCCTTCTCTTCGGCGATTGCGCGGAACGCGAATTCGTTCATGATCGCATCCCGTAAGGGGCCGGATTTCAGCATGTACTCGGGTAACGGGGTCTGCGGCAAATGTCCACCCACGAGTCCTTTGAGCGTTCCCCGCGCAACCGACGAGAACCAGTAATCGAGATTACACTCCGCCGCCGACAACTCTAGTTGTGTAGCTCCTTCGATCAAACTCGGCGCTTCGTTCCAGTCAGTTGCGCGACCTACGGCCTCGATCATTTTTGTCTCCTTGCACTCGCACGCTGCTCTTCCGTGGCGTCAAATGGACTTCGCTTTGCCGCTGGCGGTTTTCTACCAATCGCCGGCGGTTTGGTACTCTTGCTCGAAACGCTTAAATGCTTCATGCTTCACCGGCTCGAATGCGGTTCCCAAAGGTTTATAGATGTTGCCGAAGATCGACCGATCGCCAGTAAGATGAATTGGAAAGGCCAGCATTGCCCACTCCAGCCGCCCGGTAATTAACCACCAGAGTCCGCAGAACAGAGCCACTACCGCAAAACAGTGACCGAAGTTGTAGAGCTTATGGATGACTGCGGGGATTGAACGATGAGAACCTGACCGCAGCGCATAATAATAATAGAGCCCGGGAACGGTTCCGATCAGGTCGGGCAGCAGAAAGGCGCCCGTGAATCGCCACCAGTTAACTTGCCGCCAGTTCAAGTAAAGCATGGCAACTCCCACTAGCATTAGCACTGCCCAATCAAGCCGAACCAAGGAATAAGTCGTGCGTGTATGGAACGTATTAAGTTTATCCATGACGGATCGCTCCCCCTATCTGTCGTCAGTTCATGCTAAGCGTGCGCAGGGCGACGGATCACCACTGCATGTCACGCGACTTGCATCGGTTGGCCCATGAGATAGCCGTCTACGGCTGGCGCAACGCTGAGCCGCGAGGGCGGGTGAAACGCCAGTGCCCTGCTGGCCGCAAACAGATACGCGACATCCGGCGACCCGATGAAGGACATCCCGCCGAGTAATTCGACAGCGCGCGCACTGATACGCTCAATTGCCTGCTGCACCAAAAACCGCACAAGAAGGGACTGCACCAGGATTGATTCTCCCCGATCGCCAGTCTGCATCGATCGAGCCACACCTTCGAGAGCCGACATAGCGCCCTCGGCCTCAATGGCGAGTTGTACCCTCTCCGGTGCATCACCGCGCTTTTGCGCCAGCACGCGCTCAACGAGTGCCGAGGCGACCCCCAGGTACGACGCGGACACGAGAAGCTCAAACCATAAGAAGCCTCCCGCTTCTACAGCATCAAGGGTCTCTTCGACCTCGGGGAAGAAGAGCTGTTCGTCGGAGATCTGTACATTAGTTAAGACAACTTCTTCGCTCTCAGCTCCGCCGAGAACCGTGCTCTTCCAGAACGGCTTGCGCGTCAGACCTTCGGCGTCTGCGGGAATAATTGCCACCGCTCTGCGATTACCGTTTCCGGAAGCGCTCGGTACTGCGACGCTGGCAGTCAGCAGGTGCATTGAATTCGAGAGACTGCACGGTTTCTTACTTCCGTTCACGACATAACCGCCGCCGTCGCTGGCCGTCGCCTTAACAAATGGATCCAGAATGCTGCTGCTGGTTCTACCTTCGGCGAAGCCCGAAGCGACGAGAAGCTGACCGCCACTGATCTGATTGAGCAGTTCTACGGTGTAGTTACCATAGAACAAATATTCGACCAGGGTCGCGACGGAGAAATTATGCATCGTCATCGCGATGGCCAGGGACGGCGAGCGAGCGGCAACCGCGCGGTGTACCTGGATTGCCTCTACTGCTGTCGCCCCTTTGCCGCCATGTTCAGTTGGAATCAAGATTGCCGTACCCTCGAGCTCTCGAAGCATTGTCAGTCCGGAGTTTCCAGGCTTCTCGATCTCAGCCAACGGAATCGCAGCCAGCTTCGCATCAAGAGACGGCAGGAACTGCTCCAGCGTGGCCCGATCTCGTTTTAAGAAGTTCATCTAAGTGCCTCCGTAGAGTTAGATTAGTAATTCACAAACACCTTTATCTTGGCCTGTTTGAATTGCGGTAATCGAATCTTCCGCCTGATAGTTTCTCTCTAAAGAGTTGTGCGGGCCGAAACCATCGGATGCCGGAATGCACGACAGGTCGATCAAAACTTTCAGCTCGCTCGCCGACAACGAGTCCAGTTTCTCGAGGAGATTAAGGACGTCGACGGCGCGCCGGGCGCCGATGACCGTACCGGCGCAGTCGCTGAACTTTTTCCGCATCAGTTGGCGGAGTCCGCTTCCCCCCGGATCAGAAGCTAGTGAGCCGGCAAAGCCCTTTGGAATCGTCACTGACCGCGTCAACACCGTGCCGTTTAGAAGATGCATTTCGACGCGTGCGCCCATCGGCTTTGCGGACCTTTCAAAGTCGAGCGGCTGACTCTGACCCGCGGCGTTGACTAATCCGAGGAGGAGTCGAAATGCTTCCGGTCGGCGCAAACGACCCCACCATCCGAAGGCCTTACCGGCAATACTCCAGCCGAACGCGGCGGCCCGCCACCGGCTAGTTCGACACAGCGCTGCGCCAATAGGAATGTCACCTGTCATCGATTTGAGTGTTAGCTCGACATCATGCCGGCTTCGGACGCGCGAGGCCAAATCCCAGACTCTCGGATCTGCGATCCAGGACCGCTTCAGTTGGGCTGGCCCAAAGTCGCGCGCGAGGATTGCGGAAGCTATAACGAACGGCGTCGAGAAAGTCAGGGTCGATATGCTCGAGCGCGGGCCACGGATGTATATTTGGGAGTGATCATCCATTCCCACCGTAAACAGAGACGCCCACACGTCCACTGAAGCTACATCCCTTGCGCAGATGTCGTGCTCCAGAACCAAATCCAGAGTCGCGTCGATTGCTGAACACAAATAACCGCAGGCTGGATAAACCTTGAAGCTGTTCGTTTCGGTATGCCAGCGTTGGCCGAGGCCAGACAGGAACTCGCGAACAGGATAGCGGGCCATCGTGGCAAAGAAACCTCGCGGATCATCAAGCAGATCTATGTTGGCAGCGAAACCTGACTCTACGGCGTCCACGGCCTCAATTCCCACGCGTATCGGCATAGCAGCACATAACGTTTTTGCGTCCGACCCCAAAAATGCGGGAAAGAGAGCTTGCGATGGATAAGAAAGGGCGAAGCTCAATGCTTCCGCGAATTTAGTTTCGTCGAGATTCTCGAGCTTTGCGCGTGCAGCCGCCGCAGCAATAAGGTGAACATGCGTGGCCATCTGTCCGCGCGTCGATCCGACGGCGCATACCATATTGATGCGGGCCGCGATTTCATTCGCCACGATTTGTGCGAGCAGTATTTCACCGCCCGACCGGCCGCCGGCGCTGCCGATCGCCAAAGGAACCAGGACAGAAGAGTGGCCTGTGTGCCCGCCCAGCATCACATCATCGAAATCGAGCACCATCGACCAAGCCGACATAAGAAAAGCCGCCTGCGAAATCGAAGTTGGCGCACCCGTTGGTATCACCCGCGCTGATCCAGGGCACGTCGCAGGGAACGCTTGCGCTATCGGGTTGCCGAGATCGCTATCCCAGCCGCTATAGACTGCCGAAAGAGTCGATAACACTTGGTTAATGGCCTGGTCGCGAACTCGCGAAGGTACCTGCTCCAGAGTCAAGCTGGATGCCCAACGCGCTAGGTTGATGAGAGCAGTTTCCCTCATGTCGAAGACAGATCGTTAATTATGACGGTTAACCCACTAAGGCGGCGCCACGAAAAAAAGGGCCAAAAGGCCAATGAATATAGAGCCCCCTCAAGGACTTGCGCCTCGTTCCCCTCCCGACTAAGGAGGTGCATCACTATCAATGCTTCGGGGGCATGCGGTTCGCTATCTACCTGAAACGCATACCTCTTCAAAATCAGTACTCGCGACGAACTGGCTGGGGACTTCGCGATCAACCGCTTCGCTGGTTCCCTTGAGCTGATCCAAAACGATTTCGAAACCAAGCTCTTCCGCCAGTTGTTCCATCTCGAAGATTTGTGATAGCTGCAGATCGAATCCCAAACTGGCATCGTGGTATTTCTGATCTAAAGCCAACATCATTGTTTCAGCCATACAGGCATAAGCGTGACCGGGAGGCAGTGAGGCGTTGAAGCCCAGAGCACTGCCCTTCGGCAAACGGACTACACCGCCATTCAAGATCATCACGTCCGGACGACGAACGCTTAACTCGGAAGTCACATTCGATGGCCGCGACACATCACAAACAACCGCGCCCGGGCGCAAGTTGTCCTCGCGAATGAGCCGCTCTGTACTGCTCGTACAACAAACTACGATGTCGGCTTGCGGCAAAACTGCGGAAGCATCGACGGAAACTAAAACCGAACCTGTTCGCCGAATCAATTCATCCCCAAGATCGACCAAGCCTGCACGGTCAGTTTTCCCACGCTGGGCTAAATCAAGCTCTATAATCCACGAGGCGACTGAACCGGGCGTCACCATTGACCTCCGGCTTAACTTCTCGGCCGAAGAAGCGAGCCGTCCCGCAACCTGAAGCAGTCGCCGGTTACTTTCTTCAGGATGTTCGGGATTCCCCACGAGGATTAGTCGTCCGACTTCGGCGGCGAGCAGAATGCAAAGTGCCTGGCCAATTGCGCCGCCAGCCCCGACGACGGCCACCGTGCGCCGCGGTAATGACCACCCCCGCTTGGCCACCGCCAGGCGAACCGTGTCACGGGCAGCCAACGCGGTAAATGAGTTGCCTGTTGTCAACGCCGGCACGCCTCGACCCTTTAATAAGAGCCCACCCTCGCTGATAATCGAGGTGTAGGCTCCCAGCCCCACGATCCGAGCGCCGCGTTCTTTGGCAACCCGAACGGCTTCGTGTACCTCTCCGACAGCCTCCTCTCGCGGCATCGCCTTAAGTTCCTCAGCGCGTCTGGGAACCAAAATGAATTCCCCGTATGCCGCTTTGCCGTTCTTGGCGACAACTCTTGTCTCGCCGATGACGAAAGGATTGAAGTTGTCCGCAATGGCCGAAGACAGAGTAGCTAATTGCTTTTGAGAAAGGTCCGAGAGTGTGGCATCGAGATTAACGTAATCCCGCCAAGCCAACGGATGAACGAGGAAAGCAAACCGTCCATCGCCGGGGTCGACTTGAAGAGGAGTGCACTTGGCGGGTGGCGGAACTACTTTGACTTCGGATTTCCTCTCTGAATGTCGCGACTGTACCTGGAAACCGGAAACTTGGGCCGTCAACGCTGCCACGTCTCTCCGCTCGAGCACCAACAGCACCCGCTCGAGCGCATTCAAGAAGAACTGGCATTGATCCCAAGTCGCGGTTAAAGGCGGTTCGATGCGCAGGACACCACCCTGATTGAGAGTGCAGCCTACGCGGACGCCCTCGAAGTTCAGCAGATAGCTGACCACCAGAAAAGTAAACTCTTCCAACTCGCCAAGATAGCCTAACAGCCCCTGTTCGACTGAGTGTCGATTCAACGCAAAGCGCAAACCTAATAAGTACCCACGTCCGGTTACGTCCTTAATCAAATTCGGAAAGCGCTGCTTGAGATCACGTAGACCTTCTTTCAGTCGGGCTCCGTTTTGCGCCACGCTTTTGATCAGGGCAGCATTGTCTTCTTCAAGAATGTCCAGAGTCGCCAGGCCGGCGCGGCATGCGAGAGTGTTACCAGCGAAGGTTGAAGTGTGCTTCAAACCAAAGTCCGCGTTATACACGGCAGCTGTGGATAGGCAGGCCCCAATTGGAATCAAACCGCCTCCAAGTGCCTTGGCTACGGTCATCACGTCGGGAGTTATGCCTAACTCGCAACAAGCAAACATCGCACCGATGCGACCAATACCGGTTTGAATCTCATCAGCTACGAATAGCGTTCCAGCCGTGCGACATGCTTTCCGCGCTAATCTTAAATAGCCGGCAGGTGGCTCAATGATGCCGCCCTCTGCTTGAACCGGCTCAACAAGGAATCCGGCATATCGTCCACTTGCGAGAGCCCTTCGCAGGGCTTCGATATCGCCATAGCGCACATAGTCGAAACCTGGCACCGGAGCTCCGAAAGGCTTTTGATATTTTTCTTTGTCCGTTGCTGAGAGAGAGCCGAGCGTCTTACCGTGAAAACCATTCGACGCGGCGAGGATATCGTGTCGACCGGTAGCCGAACGACACAGTTTGATGGCTGCTTCGACGGCCTCAGTTCCGCTGTTCGCGAAAGTGACATAGGCCATTCCCGGAGGCGCCACGGCAATAAGTCGCTCTGCCAACTCACCGGCAGCCTTCAAATAAGACGGTTGGACAAAGCTCGGTTCACCGCTCTCTTTAACTGCGATTAATGCTGTCCAGATCCTCGGAGGATTAAACCCAAACGGTAATGCCCCATACTGGGCGAGAAAATCAAGATAACGATGTCCTTCTTCATCCCACAGCCAGCTTCCCTCTCCGCGCACGAATGTCTTGTCCATCCCCATCTGGCCCAGCAAGCGACCCAGCTCGGGATTCACGCTAGTCCGAAAGGGATGTGGGCGCCGCCCGTTATGACCGTTCGGCGTCGTGGCAGGCGTCAACGGCTTCAGACTGACGGATACCCGCTTTTCCTCGCTCTGCGTGGAATGGAACTCCGGCTCAATGCGGGGCTTATCTAGCGTGGTCCCGAGTTCCAGCCGAACAGGAGCTGGCGGACTTACGGCGTTCGTCGCAACTCTACTTCTCGACTCATAACGCGGCGCTGCAGGTATATCACGCAAGATTCGCTCTGCCAGCTGGCAGACCGTCGGATCACCGACGAAAAGCTGCTCGGGATCCCATTCAACTGCGAACGTATCCTCGATCTCACTGATAAAGGCAACTGCGTGCAACGAGTCGAAACCATACGAGGAAACCGGACGATTGCGATCGACGCGAACGGGCCGTAGTTTGAGTCGACTGGCTATCCGCTGCACTAAATGGTCTTCGATTGTGGCGCGGTGCCAACTCTTCACTCGTCGCTCGCTTCGTTGGTTATTGAAGACAGACTCTTCCCGCCATTGTTCGAGAATGGAAAGGCTTCCGCCTAAGAAATCCTGACAGACCTTGGTGCGTTGAGTCTTTCCGCTCGAAGTCTTCGGCAAACTTCCCGGTCGCAATAACACGACTGCTGAAACTTCAACTGCGTACTCCGCGGCTACCGCACTTCTAATGGTATCGATCAAGGCGCTGGCATCAATGCTACGGCGAACCTCGCGCCGCACTTCAGCTACGACGACCAGCCTCTCGGCTCCGGCAATCTCAACTGAAACCGCCGCCGCATAAGCGGGACGAATCGCAGAATCACACTTCTCTACCGTCTGTTCGATGTCCTGCGGAACAAGATTGCGACCGCGGATGATGATTAGGTCTTTGAGTCGGCCGGTGATGAACAATTCACCCGCCTCGATAAACCCGAGGTCGCCAGTGCGCAGGAACGGTCCATCGCCATCATCGAGGCGCGCCCCAAAGTCGCGCTCAGACAAATCCGGCTTGTTCCAATATCCCTGGGCGACGCTGGGACTGGACAACCAAATCTCGCCGATCTCGCCATCCGGGCAGCGGCAGCTGGTCTCAGCATCGGTGATGCATACGCGTGTGTCTAATAATTGGCTGCCGCAGCTTACAAGCTGCGCGGCCTGCGGATCCCGCGCCTTTCGCGGCCGATGCGATTCGAGGCTGTCGCGAGAAAAACCAACGCTCCCCTTGTAAAAGTTGCCCGTCACAAACAGTGTGTGCTCCGCCAAACCGTAACAAGAGAACAATGCTTTGGATCGAAAGCCCGCGGCTGAGTAAGCATTAGAAAAGCGGCCTAGCGTTTCCGCGCGCACGGGTTCAGAACCGTTATAGGCCACGTTCCAGGAAGAGAGATCGAGTCCCTCGCGATCTTCCGGTTTAATCCTGTCTACACAAAGCTGGAACCCAAAGTCTGGCGCGCCGCTGAAGGTAGCTCGGTATTTTGTAATTGCCTCCAGCCAAAGGCGCGGTTTCTTGAGAAAGTCGACTGGGGACATTAAATGACAAGGGAAGCCGTTGTAGAGAGATGCCAGAATCACGCTGATCAATCCCATGTCGTGAAACATGGGCAGCCACGAAACGCTGACGGTCTCAGCGCTGTGCTGTACAGCCTCCTTCATCAGCACCTGGTTATGCAGAATGTTGCTGTGACTAACGATCACTCCCTTTGGTTTTGATGTGGAGGCTGACGTGTACTGAAGAAAAGCGACCGTTTCGCTGTTAACTTTCGGATCCGCCCATCCATCAGCGTAGTTGAGCGGCACCTGTTCGGTAATGACCCAGTCGAGTTTGGCCAACTGCGGCGACTTCCCAATCTGAGACTGTAACTGGCGAAACACTCCCTCAGTCGTCAGCACAACTCTGGGATTGGCATCCTCCAGAATTGCATCGAGGCGCTCCAGGTGCCGATTCATTCTCGGCGGATAAGCAGGAATCGCAACTGCGCCAGCTGCCAAACAACCATAGAATGCCGCGATGTATTCTGTGCCCGGTGGAAATAGTAATAGCGCTCGTTCTCCTTTGGCCTGTAGCTGCTGTAAGCGCGCGGCGATCGACCTGGCCCTCAGCCACAAATCGCCAAAACTCAAGCTTTCCGTTTCTTCTCCTGCGGTCAGAAACGTATACGAACGCTCGTTGGCTTTCTCTCCGGCGCGCTGGGCAAGCAACTCGACGATAGAACGAACAGGCATCCGTTTTGTTTGTGGTACTGGCATCAGTTTTTAAGCCGCCGACGGCTGGTAATCGAGATGTGGTTCATCGATGGCGGCTCTGTCTGTGAATCTCGGGCGCCTCGCCTGCATGCGACGATCGATATCTTCACGCATGAGTTGAAAAGCATCGCTGACCGCTGCCGGCCGATTTTCGCCATTTGCCAGCCTTCGGGCGGTGGCTAGAGCAAACGCCCCGGGCCCAAACAACTGTCTCGGATACTTACGATGAATGAAGATATCGAGAAAGTCCTTGCGCAGTTCATCATCGTGTGCGAGGCCGCGAAGCATCTCCAACCTCACAGGTGAAATGGTTCCCCTTTTGCCAATGTCGGAACAGAACCAGTAATGCTGAATCGAGTCCCTGTCCCGCCAATGCCACCATCCACGCAGCGCAGCATCACGCTTAGTCGGATTTCCAAAGCCGGCGATGATGGCTGTCTGGAGTTTGTCAACTTGACGAAGCGCGTCCGATATTCCCTGACCCGGAGTTGGATCCTTGAAATGTCCCGAGTCCCCGACCAGCACCCAGCCCGGCCCACAAGCTTCACGGAAGAAACCTTCGAACCGCGTCAGACCTCGATACTTAGTCACGCGTTCGGCTTTCGCCAGGAGGTCGGCGACCGGCGGACAACCTTTCACAGCGCGATTGAACCAGCCTTCACTGTCGGCGCGGTAAGAATCAAAGTACTCGACCGACGGACACAGGGCTACCAGGAAAAGGCCGCTGTCGGTAGGAGCTGCCACAACGAAGTCATCACCCAATCGGTGGTAATAAAGCTGAGGCTGTGCATCGGCGACTCCACGGAAGTAAGCCCACGAACTGATTCGCTCACTGGGTGTGACATGATAACGACGCGCGCCGACAAGCTGCGCAATCGTTGAATTTCTACCGTCAGCGCCTACCACGAGATCAGCTTCGATAGCGTAGTTCTTTCCATTTCGATCGACCACTCGCACGCCGGCCACGCGTCCCTTCTTGTGCACCAACTCTGTTACCCGTGTGTGCAGACGCATGTCGACGCCAACTTCACGGGCCTTTTCAACCAAATGTATATCTAGAGAGACCCGCCGCACACACAGCATTGCGAAGTTCGGATCGTTCTTACGTAGGCGTGCAGGTCCGGAGAGATCGACGTCCTCGAACTTCATGTAGCAGCTGCTCAGTGGCGGTGCGCCGGAAGCTAGAACGGAATCCATTACGCCTAGTTTGCCCAGAACTTCTATTCCGCTGAGCTGGAACATGTGGGTTGAGAGCGTATCGCTCGGAAACATCGCTTGGTCGACGACGCAAACAGAAAGTCCGGCGCGCTTCAAGAATATGGCCAAAGGAGAGCCAGCGCAGCGCGCACCAACGACAACTACGTCGAACCGTTCGTTTGCTTCTGGGGACATGCCAACAACTCCATGCAACGTCGAAGACCCAGTGAATTCAGCGGGTGCGAGGTGCAGGCCCGTGGGAACTCAGCCGTCTGGGATTTGTGTGCGCGAGACAATATAGGGATGCGCACATAAAAGTCAAGCTAAACCTTCTGATAACTATATTTCTGTTGATGAGCAATTATCTGGGTAAGAAGAAAGTGGATTGACCTCAACATTTAGGCGGAATCTGACGTACGAGGGGAGGTTACCCTAATTCCCAGGGCGGTACCGGATGGCAGGATCAATATCAAGCATTACAAGAGACTTCAAACACAGGAGACTGTCGCGTTCGATCACAGCGTTGGTTATGAATGACAGTCAAGGATCTTGCTGATCAAACTGACAATTTCATTTGGGGCGCTCGCGTCAGATTATGCAATGCGTCTTCGCCGTTTAAGATCTGAAGACGGTTATCGCCCCCGCGAAGATAAACATGCGCGTCCGTTGAACGTCCAATAAGCGTTCCCGTCAGGATCCTGCCGGTATCGTCACGATCACTTAAATTAGAAAGCTCCGAAGATCTAGTGCGGTGGTGCAATACCGGCGCTTGAGAAGTCATCACCAGAAAGAGTGCGGCGAACGAAGTAATGGATCAACCGGTCGCTAACTCATTCAGAACGATTTTTATTGAAGGTACATCTTGTCATGAGGACAAGCCAGGCCCAGCTTTCAATAGATTTCTTAGTTGCATATTGAATTAACTTCCTGCTCAGAGCACCAGGCTTTCCAGTATCCGTGAAATCTGCTTTTCAGAGCCTCAGTCTTTTCGGCGTAAATACGCTCACCTAGAAAACGTGCCTCGGCTTGCAGCTCCGCTCGTCGTTTGTTGATCAAAGCCAATAGATCTCGGTCTGCCTGCTGATTGTTCGATTGCTTTGACGCTTCAAGGACGCGTTCCCGCAACATCGCCAGATCGTGGTCTTCACTAAGATAATCGACTAGGTTTTCCACCTGCTTCGCAAATCGCTTCAATTCTTTGGGCCACAGCTCACGTAACAACTCTAGATGGTACCAGAAGTATTTCACTTCTTTTCGCCACTCATGAAAGGCCCGGACCGAGCGTTTGTCATAAGCCCTCTCAAAACCGGCGCGTCCTCGGGAGTAGATTCGGGCCAGTCCTCGGCCCACCGCCGAGAAGTCGTCCTTCTTAATTGACCATCTCTTTACGCGTTGGCGAGCAGCAATTATGCTCTTGCGGGCCAGGACTAAACCCGCTTTCTTCTCAGCCTGCCGCTTCCGCGTCGCGCGGGTGAAAGAGCTTCTGAAAGACGCAAATGCGTTCTTAGTTAGCTCTTCGGCAAAGCGGTCTTCTAGTTTGTTTAAGATCTCCGTGAGCGCCGCTGTATCCCGCACGGCGGACAACTGCCGATTCAAGTCGCGATAGAAGATGTTCTCATGGTTGTATTCTTTGTCGCCGAGTTCATCGCGCACCAGCCGAATCAATCCACGCAGTTTCTTAAAGCAGACCCGGACATCATGCACCGCGTCGTCAAGTTTCGTTTTTGCCTTGGTGTGTTCCAGTGCTTTGTCGAGTTGCTCAAGCGCGATTCTCTCGACGGCGTCCGCGGCGGATTCGTTTCCGGCGAATCGATAACTCATAACTTTCACTCCGTTTCTGACTCATCTAATTTCTTACTTATCTGAGAACTTCTTAACAGAGAGTGCGATCGGCAAGCCTATGCCAAACATATGAATGAAAAGACCTCCGATTAATGCGGCCCAGGGATAGGCCCAGGGAAACGACCTGGTATGAAAATGCCGATAATGGGAGTACGACGCAGGTCATGACCATGTAGACGCACAAACCATAAGCTAGCCCGGAAATGATTGCCCGCTTGACCATGAACGGAAATACGCGGCTCGCACCATAGTAGATCGCGCTGGCAATGAAAGCGATGAAGAAATGAAGGCAAAGACCGATAGCCGCCGTTCTAATACCACCTTCGCGGGCTTTCGTACCCAGTGCCCCAACCGCAATTGTCTGTAGGACGAACTGCGGTAGAGCACCACCTACGGATGTAGCTGAAAACGGACGCGTAAATGAGGTCGAGAGTGCCAGCAACCAACGCGCCCACGATAATTGCTGTAACGGGTCGCGCTCCGCCCGATAGTTTAGCCACGCCGCGTTCCCTCTATGCATTTCGCGTGTCGCATTTAGTGGTGACTAGCCACGATCAACAAAACACAAGGCATCGGCTCATGAAGGCTTTGGTGAATTCAGCTCTTCCTCTCGATGCAGACGAAGTCTTGATTGGACCGCCCAAGGCGGCGCACCCTCACCTTCTCTTCCTGGTCCGTACTACGCCCGGTTGCGTTGAGTGTCAGCCCACCAGGGAGTGATGTGATGACGCTGGCCTTCCTAGTTTCTGGCAGCAGGAGCAGATGGCGGCTTGGAAACGGGGGTGCCTTTTTCATTCAGTACGGCCCGACAGATTGCAAGGGTGGCATTTGCTCGAGAAGCCTCTGCTCGGAATCCTCGCGCCAATCCAATCGCTCTTTCGAAATCATTGGTTCCTGCCTCAGCAAAGAGTGCTCTGATATCAAAATCAGGCGTCGATTTTCGGCTACTCAGATTCTGACTTTTCGTCGGAGCGCAAGCACGGCCAGTTTAAAGTAGAGATCATCGCGTTCGCCTGATGTCCTGGCCCGGCCGATCTGATCACGCAGAGGTTGTTCTTGCTCCGTCAGCGATTTCTCAGGAGTGATCCCTTTTTGCAGAGATTCGTTTTCACTCTTGCGCATTTCCGCGCTAACAAAAGAACTGAGAGTTTCGAATTGGTTATGTATTTCGACTGCGATTTCTCGGGGTGCATATAAGTCGAATATGGGCAACAGCGTTTCACGACCGTATATTTGCCGGCAATGCCCGACGTATGGCCCGCTGCCCGAGAGGAATTTGAAAGAGCCTCTCTGCTCGCTCCTAATTCCTCGTTAGCCCACAAGCGCTATGGTTGGGCGTTAGGAATGTTGGGGCGCTTCGATGAAGCAACCACCGAGATGAATATTGCTCTGGCTCTCCAGCCGCAATCATCCGATGTTCGAGTAGGATTTGGATTCGTCCACTACTTGGCGCATAGGTATGACGAGGCCATTGAGCAGGCAGAGTTGGCTCTTGATACAGCCCCGGAATTCTTCCCGGCATATGTTCTGTTGGGTTTGACTCATACACAGCAGCGATTACTAACGCGTGCTATTGCCGAACTGGAAGAGGGGTCGTCGCTGGCAAATGTTCCATGGGTTTTGGGGTGCCTGGGATATGTGATGTTGGGTTTTCTCTGGAGCAGCCCAGAACTCGATAGCCTGCGCGCTGAGCAGAGACGTATCGTTTTGATTCGCCGGATTAAGACGGCGATAGAGTGCAATGCTCCCCCCGTCGGTTAGGTTTAGCTTAAGTGCCGATTTGTTGGCTTTGGGGCATCGCCCACAAACGTATCCGATTTCTCCGCAATTCTGCGCCGTCACTTTCGGCCTATGAATTATTGCTTTTTGAGACCATCGATTCATCTGGGTCAGGAATAACCAATTATGAAGTTAAGGCGATATGGTGGCTCTTGGCTAGCAGTTCAACATTCGACCCGACCTGTAGTGCTGCCCAAACCTTCGATACATCTCGCGAAACATCAAATAGCTGCTAAATGTAGCGATCGGATATTGGCAACAAAGGTGAATCTAGACAGGAGCTTGAGCATTTGGCTCGTTACTTCGGCAAGCCAATAGCGGATTTTGATCATGTCATTGCTCAGGCAGTAGCTTGCGGATTGGCTCGGCAACAGGGGGCGATACGTTGAAGTTCAGCGTGGTCTCGCATGGTATCGCTTCGCGGCTGCAACTTGGCCGCGATTAAACTCTACTGTTTCAGATTTTGTCTTTTGAAATGCCGACTCTGCGAATGCAGGAGCGCTTTATTGATTGTACGCATGAATGCGACGCGACCCTTCGTGATGAGATTTCTACTAGCCTTATTCCTTGGTTCAGAAAACGATTTTCCATCTTGCAAATAAGTCTACTGCAGAATCGGAAGCTTGCACGTGTGTTCGCGACGTATGCGGAATTGAATCCGGCATTGGTTTGAATTGGCTCCAGATAGCGGTTAATAAGGCGACCTCAGAAGAGTTGCTTGCCTTTGACGCACGAAACGATGGGAGCTTTCTTCTATAGGGACTTTAGTGGACTGTTCGAGACTATTGGTCTCGAAGTCGTAAAGGGATGGGTTGGACGAGTCGGATCTGCCGGAGAGGCGAAGGGGACCTTTGGTCCCAAGTGAGGCTTGACGAGCCGATGTTGTACGTCGAAACTACCGATAATCAACAAGAACCGCAGACACAACAACTTCAGAAAGATCAGCTAATTACAGGTGCCAGCCTCCCACTAATCCTCTTTTCTCCCAGTCTGCCAAATGGCGCAAACGAGGAAGAGCTCAGGCTCTACCTGAGGTGAGTAAACCATTGACGTGATTTGATATAGAACTGGTAGGCGCGTGGGGACTTGAACCCCAGACCTCTGCCGTGTCGAGGCCGTTTTAGTTCAAATCGCATAGTGCGTTATCCTTCCCAGTCCCGTAAACACTAACCTAACCGCTAGAGCAGTCACGTTTAGGGTGCATAAATGAATTAAGTTCCAAGCAGAGTCTGCCAGAAGTCTGCCAAAAGGCCCTCGCAGCAGGCGCCACGACTTTTAGCGATGAATGAGCTTGCTGTTTACACTGACCCGCCCCACTTTTGATCACCTCCGGCCGCAATGGATCCAGTAGCCGGCAATGTGTTACTGCTAATCCTAGCCCGAGCCAGATGTCTACTGAGACGCTCAAACTATGGTGGGCATTTCGTGGAGAAACCTGCTCAAGTCCAAAGCGCATTTGTGAGATTCATTCCGAGATGCTTGGCACTGACGTATTTTATCCGAGATCACAAGACCTTACCTTGCGGTTGTGAGCTAACAGGCGAGAGCAATGCCGGAGGGGATACAGGACTCTAACCTGCAAGGCTCTGGGGGCGGCGGTTTTCAAGACCTCAAAGTGGGTCTTACCCTAATCGTGCCTCCGCGGACTAACCAAATAAAAATGGGGGTGGCAGCCATCACAGTGATCAACGTAAGGGTACAGTGATTTCCATCATCCCGCCGAAATCGCGCCAAGTTCCTGCCAATGAGTTTTCTGCGCAGCTGATTGGCTAGAATAGCGAATTTTTGACTTTGAACTTCAATCCAAAGGTTGATTCTGGATCGGATTGGTCATCGTACGGTGAGACTTGTCCTTCCCGATCATCTTGGAACTCCTCGGAGGTTACGGTAACGCTTTGCCCCTGCTCGACCGACATGGAAGGGGCCTGAATACGGGCGCCTTTAGCATTATGATTTAGAAGCGTACCAGGAATGCTGATCGTCTCGCGGCCAAGACGAAACGTGCAATCAGTATCACTTTTGATTCGGGGCAGCCTCACCATGAAAAAATCGA
>Ga0137401_10000049_pt1 | contig 35892 bp, 27 predicted proteins | sample CZOMad1_1_16fung_FD_108286 | JGI IMG/M metagenome (GOLD analysis project Ga0137401, IMG submission 108286) | Vadose zone soil fungal communities from Angelo Coast Range Reserve, California, USA - CZOMad1_1_16fungal (Illumina Assembly) | ecosystem: Environmental > Terrestrial > Soil > Vadose...
ACGCCGAAGGTTAGTAGGAGGATTTGCCGCCGCCATCCCGATATTTTACAGGAAAGTCAACGTTCCGGCGAGTCGAAATGGCATCACTTCAAGCAGAAGTAGAGAGGGACGTCATAATTCGGAGGCTGCGGCGCGACGGCGTCGGGGAATCGAGCCGAGAACCTCTGGTCGTTGTCCAATCAGGGATCGCTCGCGGGCGTCGCAAGCGACGCCCGCCGAATCATGGGTAATTTGAAAATCAATAGCCCAGGCTTTCGCCTGGGCTATCCGCCGCGATTTCCTACTTGCTGGTTGGCGTGCCAGAAGATGAAGAGGGCTTTCGCTGAGCATCCAGGGCAAGGTTCAACAGGAGGACATTGACTCCTGATTCTCCCCCGATCCCAAGAAACGGATTATCTGTAGCTTTTGCTATCTCGGCTTTCACCACATCTGGGGAAAGCCCTCGCTCCTTGGCAATGCGCGGAGTTTGTAGTTCCGCATTGCGCAGACTGATATGAGGATCGAGCCCACTGAACGATGCAGTAACGGCATCAGCCGGAACCATAGCGTCGGCCGGCAAACCGTTTTCCTTGCGATAGGTCTCCACATTTCCTTTGATCTGATCGATTAACTTTTGCGAGGTCGGTCCAAGATTCGACCCACCCGAACTCGATCCATCATAACCGGTACCGGCATTGGACGGGCGCGGATGGAAATATTTCGCTCCCGAAAAGCCTTGGGCCAGCAGACTGGAGCCAACCCTGGTCTTGTTATCTGGAGATGTTACGAGGCTCCCGTTCGCCTGGTGCGGGAATAACAACTGTGAGACCCCCCAGATCACGACCGGGTAAATACCGCTGCACACCACCGCAAAAAGGATGGTCGCAACAATTGCGATTCTAATTTCATTGAGAAACGACTTCATAAAATTCTCTCGGTTAAGCGAAGTGCAAAGTTGTGATGATGATATCGATCAACTTGATTCCGGGGAACGGCAGGAGGATGCCGCCCAGGCCATAAATCAGTAGATTGCGTTGCAAAATCCGAGCGGCGCCGAGTGGCCGGAATCGCACTCCTTTGAGCGCCAGCGGGATGAGCGCAATGATTATCAGCGCGTTGAAAATCACCGCGCTCAGGATCGCGCTCATGGGCGATTTCAACTGCATGATGTTCAGGGCAGCGATCTGTGGAAATGTACCAACGAGCATCGCAGGGATGATGGCGAAGTATTTCGCGACATCGTTAGCGATACTGAACGTGGTAAGCGCGCCACGAGTGATCAGAAGCTGTTTTCCTATTTCCACGACTTCGATGAGCTTGGTCGGATTGGAGTCAAGATCGACCATGTTGCCGGCCTCTTTCGCGGCTTGGGTGCCCGTGTTCATCGCTACCCCCACGTCGGCTTGAGCAAGTGCCGGCGCATCGTTGGTTCCGTCCCCGGTCATCGCTACCAGGTGACCACCCGCTTGTTCTTTGCGAATCAACGCGAGTTTGTCTTCGGGTTTGGCCTGGGCCAGGAAGTCATCCACGCCGGATTCTTTCGCGATCGCAGCGGCAGTAAGCGGATTATCTCCGGTGATCATCACCGTACGAATTCCCATTGCCCGGAAGCGTTCGAATCGGTCGGCCAATCCTCCTTTGACAATGTCTTTGAGATAGATCGTTCCGAGCACTTGTTTAGTCGTCGCGACCAGCAGCGGCGTTCCGCCAAGTTGGGAGATCTCTTTCACATCGGCCTGTACCGATTCTGGAATTTTCCCACCCACAAAAGCCGCAATCGCATCTGCTGCACCTTTCCGGTAACGGATGTCTTCCAGATCAACGCCGCTCATTCGGGTTTGCGCCTTAAAAGGAACAAAGGTGGCATGTGGCAATTCATGGAGCTCTCTCCCGCGAATTCCGAATTCTTTGGCGAGAACTACAATGCTGCGCCCTTCCGGGGTTTCGTCGGCCAGAGAGGCGAGCTGCGCAGCGTCCGCCACCTCTTGCTTAGTCACACCGGGCGCCGGCCGAAATTCGGTCGCCTGCCGGTTACCGATCGTGATGGTGCCAGTCTTATCCAATAGCAGAACGTCGACGTCGCCAGCTGCTTCGACCGAACGACCGCTCATAGCCAGTACATTTTTTTGCACCAGACGATCGATGCCGGCGATGCCTATCGCACTCAGCAGTCCACCGATCGTGGTCGGAATCAAGCAGACCAGTAACGCCACCAGGACGGCGATCGTGAAATCAACCCCCGAGTACAATCCATAAGCCTTCATCGACATCATCGCGATCAGGAAGATCACGGTGAGCGCAGAAAGGAGAATCGTGAGCGCAATTTCATTCGGCGTCTTTTGGCGCTTAGCCCCCTCCACCAACGCAATCATCCGATCGATAAAGGTTTCTCCCGGGTTCGAAGTAATTTCGACTTTGATCTGGTCAGACAGGACTTTCGTTCCTCCGGTCACCGCGCTCCGGTCACCGCCCGACTCGCGAATCACTGGAGCAGATTCGCCAGTAATTGCAGATTCATCGACCGTCGCCGCACCTTCGATGACTTCACCATCACCTGGAATCAGCTCGCCGGCTGAGACCACAACGATGTCACCTTTTCGGAGTTCCTCCGCGCCGACCTTTTCGATCTTTCCGCCATTCGTTAATTTAAGCGCGAATGTCTGGGTACGCGTCGCACGGAGCGAACGCGCCTGCGCTTTACCGCGTCCTTCTGCCATTGCTTCCGCAAAATTAGCGAATAGAACGGTGAACCAGAGCCAAAGCGCGATCTGCAGTTCGAATCCAAGGTCTTTCCCTCCGTTGAAAAACAGGAAGAAAGTCGTAATCGCGGCACCGACTTCGGTGACAAACATCACCGGATTTGCCGCCAATGTAATCGGGTTGAGCTTCCTAAAAGCGTCACCGAGAGCCGGAACAATAATCGCCGGATCAAAAATAGAATGTGATTTTGCTGCCATAAGATTTTTCAGATAGGGACGAGCTCTCGCTCGTCCGCGTTATTGTTCGATCAGGAAAACAGTTTGCCGCCGTACATGAGGTAGTGTTCCAGGATCGGCCCCAGCGATAGAGCCGGGAAAAACGTGAGCGCTCCAACCAGCAGGACGGTGCCGACTAGCAATACGACAAAGAGAGTTCCCGACACTGGGAACGTACCGGCGCTGGTTGCGACCAGCTTCTTCCGCGCCAGCGAGCCGGCGAGAGCCATCACTGGAATCATCATCCCGAATCGGCCGATTAACGTGGCGAGTCCTAAGGTGATGTCGTAATGCGGATCGTTATTCGTAGGTGCCGCCGTGAGCCCGGCAAAAGCACTGCCGTTATTTCCTGTGCACGACGTATAAGCATAAAGGATTTCGCTGAGACCGTGCGGCCCCGTGTTGTTTAGCCCGGCTTTGCCCCAATCGGTTAGACAAGCCCAGCCGCTGAATCCAAGGATCGAGAAGGCCATCAGCAGGATACCGAACGAAGCCATCTTGACTTCGTAAGCCTCAATCTTCTTTCCCAGATATTCAGGTGTTCGGCCCACCATCAGCCCGGCAATGAAGACTGCTAAAACAACGAATAAGAGCATCCCGTACAAGCCTGAGCCGACACCACCGAAAACAATTTCGCCTAATTGAATGTTGAGCAACGGAATCAATCCACCAATCGGTGTAAACGAATCATGTCCCGCGATCACGGCTCCGCAGGAGGCGTCCGTAGTAATCGTGGCAAAGAGAGCGGAGTTGAAGATACCGAACCGAGTCTCTTTCCCTTCCATATTGCCTCCAGCCGGATCAACCCCGAGCGCGTGGACCATCGGGTTACCGTGCGATTCGGCCGACCAGCAGATCAGGACGCCAGCGAGAAACATCACCGCCATGGCGGCCCAAACCGCCCAACCGTGCCCCTGGCGCTTCGTCGCCCGCCCGAGGTAGTAGGTGAGGGCGCTGGGAATCGCGAAGATCGACAGCATCTGGATGAAGTTCGAAAGCGGCGTCGGATTCTCGAATGGATGAGCAGCGTTGGCGTTCATATAGCCGCCCCCGTTCGTACCCAACATCTTGATCGCCATCTGCGAAGCGATCGGACCCTGCGGAATCGTTTGGGTATCAACCGTTTGATCGACCATGACCGGTTTTCCTTGCGCGTCACTCACCGGGTTGCCGGCAGCATCTTTCTTCGGAACCTGGACCGTCTGCGTCTCCACGACATGCACTGTGTTGTTATGCCGGAAGTTTTGTGGAACCCCTTGAGCTACCAGGAACAGCGCGTACACCACGCAAATCGGCAGCAGCAGATAATAGATGAGGCGAGTGACATCGACCCAGAAATTTCCCAACGTCTTTGATGAATGCCGGGCGATCCCGCGCACGATCACGGCAGCAACCGCGATTCCGGCAGCCGCTGACAGGAAATTGTGTAATGCCAGAGCGACCATTTGGGAAAACTGGCTCATGGTCGATTCCCCGGCGTAACTCTGCCAATTGGTATTAGTAGTAAAACTTGCAGCAGTGTTAAACGACAGATGATCGGCCACCGCCGGAAACTTTTGCGGATTCAGCGGGAGATGATCCTGCAGTCGCAAAATTCCGTAAGTGAAAATCATCGAAACCACCGAGAAGATCAATAGAGCTACGGCATACTGTATCCAGTTCTGCTCCTGATCCGGTTTCACTCCCAAAATTCGATAAGTGAACCGCTCGATCGGCCGAACGACCGGATCAAGAAAAGTCTTCCCGTTCGCGTCCAAAACCTGGACCAGATACAATCCAAGCGGCTTGGTAATAGCCAAAAGAACTAACACATAGAGTGCTAGTTGAACCCAACCCGATATATTCATAAATAGCCTAAAAGAGTTTCGTTAAGTACTAGAACTTCTCCGGTCTGATCATCGAGAAGATGAGATAAACAATGAGAAGCAGAGAGATGATACCGACGACGATATTTTCCATGGTGTGTGATTAGACTTTCTCGCAACCCTTAACGAAGAGCAGGAGGATCCCGAAGGAGACGATAGTAAGTAAGAGATAGATGACATCCGACATAGTAAACTGACGTAGTTGAGTGATATTTATGCATCGTGGACGATGCGTGTTTTCCTCATTGCGTTAGTCGTTTCCCATATTGATAGGTTCTTGGGTTGCACCAAAATGGTGCATTTCGAATAGGCGACGCATATTCTGCTGGGCCGGTTCGAAATTCTTATCGAGCTTGATGGCGCGCCCGTACATCTTGCGAGCTCGATCGTGATCTTCCTTTAGCTCGGCCAAGACGCCGGCCAGATTGAACGCTTCCGGTGAACTGTCATTTATTTCCAGTGCACGGACCAGGTAAGGCCGGGCCGCGTCAAAATTGCCAATGTTAATTAGCCGTTTAGCGGTGGTTAGATGAGCATCAAAATCGGAGCGATAAGTGAGCTGGGCGGATTCGTCGTGGCGTCCAATGATTTCACTAACCACTGCCCGCAACTCGGCCGGTCGAAGCGGTTTTTGCAAGAAATCGATCGCACCCAGTTTCATTGCGCGGACCGCATTCGGAACATCACTGTAAGCCGTGATAATTACTGCTGGGGTGGGGACGCCTTCTTCCCTGATCAGACGCAAAAGTTCCAGGCCATCAGTACCCGGCATCCGCAGGTCAAGAATGGCCAGGTCAAAGAGTTGATCATGCAGCAATTGAATTGCTTCTCTGGCATCGCTGGCCTCTTTTACGTCGTATCCCTCGACATCCAACGTGATGCGATAGTTCAGACGAACATTCGGTTCGTCATCGACAACTAATATCCTCTTCATTGGGTGGAGCCGGGCATAACCGGTAAATCAAAGTAAAACTCACTGCCTTGCCCGGGAGAACTATTGAGACCAACGCTGCCGCCGTGAGCAGTTACAATTTCACGAGTGATCGCTAACCCCAAGCCGACGCCTTCGCGGTCGCTTCCCGGCAGACGAAAGAAACGCTCGAATAATTTGCTCTGGTATTCTTTGGGAATACCCGGCCCGCTATCCGCTACGGAGAAACGCACGAAGCCTTTCCTAGGTTGAGCCGCCACGACGATAGTGTCTCCAAATTTCGAGTGCTTGGCCGCGTTGGAGATCAGGTTCGAGAAAACGTGATGAATCTGGCGCGGATCGACATTGACGAGCGGAAGTCCCGATTCTGCTTGGGTTTTGAGTTTAAAACCGCGCGATTCGGCTAACGGCTCACATCGATCGATTGCCGCTTTAATGAGTGACTCTGGTGAGACGGTCTCGAATACTTGTCGCGCTTCGTTCGATTCCAGCCGGGCAAGATCCAGTAGATCGTTAATAATGCGCAGCAGGCGCTCGGAATCGTCCCGAGCAGCCAGCAAAATCTCGGTCTGCTTGCGGGTCAGTGAACCGATTCGCTCCTCTAAGAGAAGATGCAGACCCATTCGCACACTGGTGAGAGGTGTCTTCAACTCATGGCTAACGGTGGATACAAGATTGGTTTTGACCTCATCTAACAACCGGAACCGGGTAACATCTTGCAGTACGATGACCGCACCGAAGATCTGGCCGTTTTCATCTCGCATCCCTACCACTCGCGGTAAGTAGTATTTCTCTTGGTCGTCCACTCGCATGGCGATCGCTTTGTCAAAGCTCGTGGGCAGGTAATCTGACTCCCCTTTCAATGCTCGCTCCATCAGCGGAATGACGGCCTCAGGCAGTCGACCTCGCGTTTCCGTGCTGGCCAACAGTTTTACTGCGCTCGGATTAAGAAAATTAATTTTCCCATCGGCGGAGCACGCAAAAACGGCATCCGGAAACGCGGAGAAGGCGATCTCGGTAAGCTGGCGAGCTTGCAGGATCTGATCGGTAGTAACCTGCCGGTAGCTGCGCAGTTTGCTTGCCAGTTTGTTAAACGCTACAGCTAACTGGCCTAATTCGTCTCGAGATGATGCTGGGACCAGCTGGTCCAGCTTGCCGTCCCCCAGCTCTTTGGCGACCCCAGTTAATCTCTGCAGCGGACGAACAAGCGATCGTTGTAACCAAAAGGCAAAGAAAAGGCTGGCAGCAATTCCAACCAGTCCACCCAGAATCATTAATCGAACTGACTTGCTGCTTAGGGTGCGCGCCTCCTGGTTCTCCGCGAGCATGTTTTCCTCGTTAATTCGAATGACCTCCTGGGCGGTGTCTTTGATTCGAGTGGCAACCGGAAGAAGTGTGTCGAAATACACCTGCCGTTTCTGATTGAGATCTGTCAGACTCCAGAACTTGGCGATTTCAGAGCTGTAATTCGCGAATAGCGAATGCAAAGAATCGGCGAGTGCCTGCTCACCCGGAAGCGTGACATTGTGTTCTTCGATCCGAAGGTTCTGGGCGAAAATCGGCTCGTTCTGCTGATAGAGCTGCCGTCCGCGCGCGTCTTCGCCCACCAACGTGAAGAAAGCAGCAGAGTCCATTCGTTCGAGACTCTCTTTCATCTGCTGGCCAGCCACGACGCTGCGGTAGTTCTCCTTGAGGAGGAGATCGATTTTGCTGCCAAGCGATCGAAATAGAACGATGGCGTAGATACCGATCGCTGCCACCAACAGGAGGATTGGTGCAATTCCGAAAAAGATTCGCCGCTTCATTCTTAATTCCTAGCCCGCCAATTCAAAGAGGAAGTTTCATTAAGCGAGCCGCATGCCAAGTTGGTCTACCGAAACTTAACATGCTTGATATCAACCTGTTATGCATCGGTTGGCCCGTTGCCGAGGAGCGCCGCTCTCGCAAGATGCGAGTGTCAGCCAGATTTGAGATCGCATGATACGAGAATCATTCGGCGATAGCCGAATGGTGATGACAAATGAGAAAAAGGCGTCCGGCCAGCTCCGACGTGCCACGCGGGTGTAGTTCTGGATCTGGCATTTGTTATTTCCTCCGGTTGGCACATGTTGACTCTTATGTCGCTTACCCCTTCCAAGATGGTGGAACTGGGAATGGTGGCTGCGCACTTCGCGCTCCCGAATCCGCTCACCGGAAAGATCGTTCACAGCGATGATTTTTCAGAGAAAGACCCGTTGCTCGTGATTTTTATGTGCGCGCATTGCCCGTATGTAGTCCACGTGAAACCGGAGTTGATTCGGCTGGGGAATGATTACCGCTCACGCGGAGTCGGCATTGTCGGAATTAGCGCGAATGACCCGGCAGCATACCCGGCAGACGCGCCGTCAAAGCTCGCGAAATTCAGCCGCGAGCTCCCATTCCCGCTCCTGTTTGATGAGACCCAGGAGATCGCCAAGTCGTATGACGCGGCCTGCACGCCCGATTTTTTTCTTTTCGACCAGGAGCGCAAATTGGTTTACCGCGGTCAACTTGATGACAGCCGGCCCGGAAATGGAAGGCCGCTGACTGGAAACGATCTCCGCACAGCTTTGGATGCAGTGTTGGCCGGCAAACTGGTATCTCCCGATCAAAAAGCGAGTATCGGCTGCAATATTAAATGGAAGCCGGGTAACGAGCCGTGAGCGGTCAAAGCTTTTTCTTGCGCCGGTAGAGGGTAGCCGGATCAATTCCAAGGGTGTCGGCGGCTTCCTCGATCGTTCTCGAATTGGCTAACACCCGACGGATATGCTCGTTCTCCAGTTCTGTGAGGGTGGCGGGTCCGCCGATGCGAGGTTCCTGAGGCGCGCCAGCAAGATCCGCCAGATCATCAGGTTGGATCCAATCACCCTCGGCGAGGATGGCCGCGCGTTCGATAACGTTACGCAGTTCTCGAAGATTTCCCGGCCAAGAATATTGTTGCAGAGCAGATAATGCCTCGGGCGAGAATTGCAGCGAATTTCTCCCAGACCGCGCGCCGAAAAAGCGGAGTTGTTTGTCGGCGATGCGGGCCAAATCAACAAGTCGGTCGCGTAGAGGCGGCAGCGTAATCGTGATTACGTTAAGGCGGTAGAACAGATCTTCGCGAAAATCACCCTTAGCCACCGCTTCCGACAGTGTGCGATTAGTTGCAGCAATGACTCTTACATCGGCTTTCCGTGGACGGGTATCTCCGACCCGCTCGTACTCCCGTTCCTGAAGCAAGCGCAGTAACTTGGCTTGCACCTCCGGAGGTAGATCGCCGATTTCATCCAAGAAAAGGGTCCCACCTTCTGCCGCCGCTATTTTCCCGATCGTATCGGCGTGAGCGCCGGTAAACGCGCCCTTTACATGCCCAAATAGTTCGCTTTCGAGCAGGTCACGGGAAAGGCTCGGGCAACTTACGGTAATAAATGCCGCTCTCGCTCGCCGGCTGTGTTCGTGCATGGCCCGAGCTAACACGCTCTTACCCGTTCCACTTTCTCCGAGGAGCAAGACGGTCGCTTCGCTAACCGCGGCTTTGTTCGCAACCGATAACGCTTTCTGCACGAGCGGAGCCTCTGACTCTAGGTCAAATTCCGCCGATTCAGCCTGTAACCGGCTCTCCAGTTCAACTACCCGATTTTCCAATTGCCGAGTCCGTGCAATTCGGTTCAGGACCTGACGTACTTGATCGGGAGTACACGGTTTCGCCAAGAAGTCGTAGGCGCCGCGACGCATTGCCTCGACCGCGGTCTCGATGGAAGCGTAGGCTGTAACCATCACCACTGCGACATTGGCATCGCGACGAAGTATCTCCCCGAGTAAATCCAGGCCGCTTTCCTGTTGTAGTTTCAGGTCGAGCAAAATCACCTGGAAACCGTTCGCCTCGACCCGCTGCAGCGCCTCCTCACCAGTCGAAGCCGTCACTACCTCGTGATTCATCGACTCCAGGGCGGTCGCCAAGGTTTGGCGAATATTCCTTTCGTCGTCGACAACCAGTACGCGCATAGCACACACGAAAAACTTACCTTAATAAACGGAGCGTTTTGGGTTGTGCAGGACACTCAATCCAAAAGCCGCTTAGTCGTTCCTAAGGGCGACAGATTAGCATAACCCGTTCAGAGGGGCGAGCCTCGTTCGATCGCGCGAAAAAATCTGGACAGAAACTGCTGCCGAATATCAATTTTGATGGCGCAGCAAAGCTGCGCCCGATACCAAGCAAATTGAGAATGGATCAAACGGCCTTCAACGAAAATGGAGCGACCAAAGGTCAACCTCAATAGGTGGCAGAAAAAAGATATGAGCACCCCCCGAACCGTTTCTTCCGGTATTCAAGGCAAGTTGTTGTGGGCTGGCGTCGTTCTTCTCGGCACGATTGCGCTCGGTGTTATTGCGTTGAGTCGCGGCGAATCGATCAATGCGGCTTGGCTAGTGATTGCGGCGATCTGCGTCTGCTTCGTCGCGTATCGTTTCTACGCTCTCTACATAACCAGCAAAGTCTTGCGCGTCGATCCAACTCGCCAAACGCCTGCCTACCGCCACAATGATGGGCTGGATTACGTGCCGACCAACCAATACGTACTCTTTGGTCACCATTTCGCCGCGATTGCAGGTGCAGGTCCTTTGGTTGGTCCAGTACTGGCCGCGCAGATGGGATATTTGCCCGGTACTCTTTGGATTCTTGGCGGCGTTGTCTTCGCCGGAGCAGTGCAGGATCTCACGGTGCTATTTCTTTCTAGCCGTCGTGACGGTAAGACGTTGGGCGATATGGTCCGATCGGAGATGGGACCGGTGGCAGGTGCGATCGCATTGGTCGGAGTGATGCTGATCATGGTAATCCTGCTCGCTGTGCTGGCGCTAGTTGTGGTCAAGGCTTTGGCGGCTAGCCCCTGGGGAACTTTCACCGTATTTTGTACAATCCCAATCGCGTTACTGATGGGTGTCTACAGCCGCTTTATTCGGCCAGGCCGCATAGCCGAGATGTCGCTCATCGGATTCCTCCTCCTCCTGGCAGCGCTCTTCTTCGGCCGGACAGTATCACAGAATCCAGCCCTCGCCCCGTTCTTTAACTTCCGCGGCGATAGCTTGGCATTGATGGTCATTGGCTACGGATTTTGTGCTTCGGTACTACCGATCTGGCTGCTCCTCGCTCCGAGAGATTATCTTTCGACCTTCCTTAAAGTCGGAACGATTGTTCTGCTCGCTGTCAGCATCGTTTTGGTGCGGCCGGACCTAAAGATGCCGGCGATCACTCGTTTCATTGATGGCACCGGCCCCGTGTTCTCGGGTACGTTGTTCCCTTTCTTATTCATAACCATTGCTTGTGGCGCGGTATCGGGCTTCCACTCGCTCATTTCTTCCGGGACGACCCCGAAGATGATCGAAAACGAGAACCAAGCCCGCTTTATCGGATACGGTGCAATGCTGATGGAATCTTTCGTCGCCATCATGGCGATGATCGGCGCCACGGTGATTGAGCCTGGGGTCTACTTCGCGATGAACAGCCCGGCTGGCGTAATTGGCACCACGACCGCGCAAGCCGCCCAAGTTATTTCGGGCTGGGGGTTCACCATCACGCCGGACGCGATCAACCAGATCGCTCGTGACGTCGGGGAAAACAGCATACTTTCCCGGACGGGCGGCGCGCCAACTCTGGCAGTCGGTATGGCCACGATTTTATCGAACCTCTTCGGCGGCCGAGCACTGATCGGAATATGGTATCACTTCGCGATCCTATTTGAGGCTCTCTTCATCTTGACCACCGTGGACGCCGGTACGCGCGTGCTCAGGTTCATGCTCCAAGACCTGATCGGTAGCGTTGTCCCTGCCTTCAAAGAAACTAAATCGTGGACCAACAACTTAATCGGCTCGGCGGTGGCGGTAGCAGCCTGGGGTTATTTTCTGTATCAGGGAGTGATCGACCCGCTTGGAGGCATCAATACGTTGTGGCCGCTGTTTGGCATCTCAAACCAAATGCTAGCTGGGATCGCGCTTACTCTCTGCACGGTCATCCTATTCAAGATGAAACGGCAATACTACGCCTGGGTAACTATTCTGCCGACCGTTTGGCTACTGGTATGCACCCTCACCGCCGGTCTGCAGAAAGTAATCAGCGGAAATCCGGCGATCGGGTTTATCTCACACGCATGGAAGTTCACTGATGCGGTGTCGAGCGGGAAAGTACTGGCGCCGGCCAAGAGCATCACCGAAATGCAGAGAATCATCCTCGACGACTACCTGGATGCCACCTTGGCGATTCTGTTCGTCGCGGTCGTGGTAGCGGTCGTTTTTTACGGACTAATCAGCATTCGCAAGGCATTTACTAATCCCAATGTGACTGCAGTTGAAATCGGATCTGCAGCGCCTGCGGTAGAAGGTATCCATGTCTAACGTTCGATCCATTTTCAGTGTGGCAGCACAGACTGCTCGTCTCATGGTCGGAGTTCCCGACTATGAGACCTACGTCGATCATCGGCGCACATACCATCCGGGAAAGCCGATTATGAGCTATGAAGAATTCTTCCGGGAACGCCAAAACGCCCGCTACGCTGTGGGCAAAGGCAAATTTCGCGGATGCTGCTGAGGCCGGCCGTGAGCCGTAATCGGTCCGCGATAATCAGTAATCGGTTATTGCCTCTAAAGTACCTGGTCATTAGCTTGACACGTTAGTTTGATGACTGTTAACTCAATTACACCCCCCTCAAGTGTTCACCCCCCAAATGAACTATCCACATTCCCTTAACAGGTGCGTTCTGCCCAAATCTTTCCTGGCAGCAGCTGCTGCATTTTTGTTGCCTGCCACGCTGCAGGCCGCTGGTGTTACGATCCATTTCGCCGGCGACTCTGACGTCGGTGAGGGCGGGCGTTGGACGAAAGCGCTCGCGGAAGAATGGGCGAAAAAGACCGGAAACACGCTCGAATATATTAGTCGTCCGAACGACGCCACGGCCACTTTGCAGCAATACCAGCAATATTGGGCCGCCAAGAGTGGAGACGTGGATGTCTACATGATTGACGTCATTTGGCCCGGCATCGCTGCGCCGCACGCGGTCGACTTGAAAAAATATTTCAAAGAGGACGAGATCAAACAACATTTCCCCCGGATCATCGAGAACAACACCGTGGGCGGCAAGCTCGTCGGATGGCCATTTTTTACCGATGCCGGCGTCCTTTATTATCGCACCGACCTTTTAGAGAAATATGGCTATAAGGAGCCGCCCAAGACCTGGGAAGAACTAGCCGAGATGGCGAAGAAGATTCAGGACGGCGAGCGGAAAGATGGCAAGGCCGATTTCCAGGGATTTGTTTTCGAGGGAAAAGCCAGCGAGAGCGTGACCTGCAACGCGATCGAATGGGTGTACAGTTACGGTGGCGGCACGATCATCGATCCGGATAAGAAGGTCACCATCAATAATCCGAACGCGATCAAGGCGCTTGAAACCGCGAAAAGCTGGGTAGGAACGATCTCTCCGCAGGGAGTCGTGAGTTACGGCGAAGAAGAGGCTCGAAACATCTGGCAGAACGGCGGCGCAGCCTTCATGCGCAACTGGCCGTATGCCTACGCATTAAGTGCCGATCCGAAAAGCCCGATATCTGGGAAATTCGATGCCACAGTTCTGCCAAAAGGCGGAGCGAATGGAAAAATTGCGGCGTGCCTGGGTGGCTGGCAATTGATGGTCTCCGCGTACTCCAAGAATCCGGAGGCCGCCGCCGATTTGGTACGGTATCTTTGCTCGGTGGAGGCCCAGAAAAAACGAGCGATCGACTTAAGTCAGCTGCCAACGCGCCCAGAGGTTTACAAAGACCCGGAAGTGCTGGCAAAAAACAAGTGGTTTTCGAATGCCGTAGAGATCTTAAACAACGCGATAGCTCGCCCCTCAACCGTCACCAAGGCAGATTATAATCAAGTCTCGACCTCCTTTTTCCAAAGCGTCAATAAGGTTCTGAGCGGGGGTGAATCGCCCCAACAAGCGGTCGCTGATGTTGAACGAGTAGCTAAGCGGATCGTAAGATAACGGCTGCTCAACCGGACACGAACGGTGGCCAAACCAATCGAAATCGATCTCTACGCGCGCCAAAAGCGCTTAGCGTGGTTTTTGATCACGCCGTCCGTCTTTGTCGTGCTGCTGATTATCGCGTATCCCACGGTCCAGGTTATTGTTTATTCGTTCATGAAATATAAGCTTGACGGGGTTACCCCGCCAAGCTTCGCCGGGATTGATAATTATGCGTTTGTCTTTTCCGACCCCGACTGGTGGCACGCTGTCTGGATCACGGTAGTTTTTACCATTGTTTCTGTCATCCTTGAGAGCGTCTTAGGTCTGGTTATCGCGATGGTGGCAAACTCGAAGTTCAAGGGTCGCACCCTCTTGCGGGTCGCCATCCTGGTTCCATGGGCAATTCCGACGGTCGTTTCCTCGCAGATTTGGAAGTGGATGGTCAACGATATCTACGGAGTCGTGAATATCGTTCTAACCAACCTGCACCTGCTCCCGCAAAAAATCGCCTGGCTGGCAACACCAGCGACGGCGTTGCCGGTTATTATTGCGGTCGATGTCTGGAAAGCGACGCCTTTTATGGCGCTGCTGTTGCTAGCCGGCTTACAGTTAATTCCGAAAGACCTGTACGAGGCCGGATCGATTGATGGGGCCACCAAGATTCGGCAATTCTGGGCAATCACACTTCCACTGGTAACACCGACTCTGCTCGTCGCTCTGATCTTCCGAACACTCGATGCCTTGCGAGTGTTCGATATTTTTTATGTGATGGTTGGGGGTCAAGGCAACATGGCGACGATGGCTGTCTATAATCAGCAACAGCTGATCTCCTTCCTGGACGCCGGCGTGGGTTCATCGACGTCGGTCATCATCCTGGTCATCATTATGTTGTTTGTCGTACTTTACACTCGCTTTAGCCGGACTAGCTTCGAATGAGCAACGCTACGAAAGAGGCCGATACCAAGGCTGTTCCCGTTCGGGTCAGCACCGCCACCAAAGAGACCGATACCAAGACCGTTGTACTTCGGGTTCTTTTCTACCTGTTGGTCGTAGTGATCATCGTTTTCAATCTGTTCCCGTTTGTCTGGGCGCTTCTTTCCTCGTTCAGACCAAGCGCTGAACTGTTCTCAACCAAGCTTTTGCCAACCCAATTGACGTTGGCCCACTACCAAGCGGTATTTAAGGACGCCCGTTTTGTCGCGGGTTTGATTAACTCAATCATCGTAGCAGGTTGCACGGTCCTGATCGCTCTCGGACTTGGAAGCTTGTGTGCTTACGCTCTCGGTCGCCTTCCTTTTCGTTTTAAGGGACCGGTGCTTTACCTCGTGTTGACGATGACCATGTTCCCAACGATCGCAGTGCTCTCCGGCCTGTTCGTGATGCTCAAGACTTTGAGTCTGTTCAACACGCGGCAGGGCCTTATCGTCACTTATCTGATCTTCACGATGCCGTTCACCATCTGGGTCATGACACAGTATTTCCGTAGCTTGCCGAAAGAGTTGGAGGAGGCGGCATACGTTGACGGGGCCTCCCCGTTGAAGGTGTTTTGGGACATTTTGCTTCCATTAACTCTGCCGGGCTTGGTCTCGACCGGTCTGCTTGCCTTCATCGCCGCCTGGAACGAATTCTTGTTCGCCCTTACCTTCACCGTAACGGACACGATGAAGACGGTCCCGGTCGTCATCTCGCAATTCAGCGGTTCCAGCTCTTTTGAGCAGCCTTGGGGATCGATTATGGCGGGCTCAATGGTTGTCACCATACCGCTCGTGATCCTGGTCATGGTTTTCCAATACCGTATCGTCGAAGGCCTCACGGCCGGCGCAGTCAAAGGCTAGGCTCGAACTGGAAGGTAAGGCGGGTAGAAGCGATAATGGCGGTTCCTGCCTTTCAGCGGATGATTCGGTAATTTTCATTGACGGTTCGGCAGTCAGTTGGGCACGATCCCGCTTCGCTCGAACGTATCCGCCTTTGGCGCAACAAATTGAACCTAGCAATATTCAATAAATATGATGAAGACTTCTCCTCTTATTCGTTCCCTTCGGATTGCTGCTCTCACTCTGGCAACCGCGTTTTCGATTTTTGCATTTAGCGCTCGCGCGCTGGCCGACGATTTGCCCACTTTCAGTGATCCGGACGTTAACACCTTCGTTAAGAACTACGCCCAGTTCGTGGACGACTACATTACTGCGCTGAAAGCGGCCAAGACCGGCGACAATTCGAAGCTGGCTGGTGTCCAGACCAAGGCGGGAGAACTTCAGGGCCAGGCAACTCAGGCAGCCGGAAAACTCAAACCAGACGAGTCTGAGAAGTTTCAGAAATTTGTCGCCACTTGTTCCCAAAAGATCGTCGACGCCGCAAAGTAGACTGATCACTTCGGAATGGGGCCATTAGGGTCCCGATCGATGCCGGTGCTGCAGCGGCCCACTGAGACGGTGACCCATCATGAAAACTTCAGGCGATATGCGCGCAATACAGGTGGCCAGCTTGGTGTTGGCTGCTGCCTTTTCTGTTTCCGAGTTTACCGGTCGCGCGTTCGCCGATTCGCTGCCCACTTTCAGCGATCCAGTAGTGAACACGTTCGTAAAGACCTACTCTCAATTTGTCGACAGCTATGTTGATGCGGCCAGGACCGGCGACACTACCAGACTGGCTGGCATCCAAGCAAAAGAGTCGGAACTCCAGCAGCAACTCGCTCAGCTCACTCAGCCAAATGGAAAAGTGAAACAAGACGAGGCCGAGAAATTTCAGAATTTTCTCGCCACTTACAAAGACAAGATACTGCCGTACTACAAATATAGTGTCGCGGATGTTAATACCTTCGTTGCGAAATATGCTCAATTTGTCGACAGCTATGTCGCGGCGGCAAAAACCGGTGACGCCTCGAAACTGGCGGCCGCCAAGGCCAAAGAGGAGAAGGACTTCCAGCAGCAAGCAATTCAAGCGGCCGGCAAATTGAAAAAGGTCGAGGGCAAGTTGTTTCAGGAGGATTCCCTGTTTCCGGAATTTCTCACGACCTACACACAGAAGATCGCATCTTATATCGCGTTATCTTACAAATACGTCGACGAAAGCATTAACGCATTTGTCGAAAAGTACTCGAAGTTTGCTGATGAGTACGTTGCTGCCTTGCAGGCAGCGAAGACTGGCGACACTTCTAAGCTGATCGGTATTCAAAATGAGGCGACGGACCTTCACGCTCAAGCCGCGTCGATAGCCAAGAAGGTAAAGGATGGCGAAACCGCAATTTTTCAGAGCTTCATCACCGAGGAAATTGCGAAGATCACCGAGGCTTCTAAGTAAGTCGATCAAATCAAAAGAGAACGGTCAGGAGCTCTCCTTCAATCGCCGATCCGTAGCATATTTCTACGATAGCGGGTATTGATATGCCATTCCAGATCGAACCAGGAGAAACTGTGTGCGAAGCGATTCTTCGAACACGCAATGAACGTCTGGACAAGGCTATCGCCGCGTTGCAACAAAATCCCGGGCCTTCCGTCGAAGCCATTCACGACGCGCGCAGGGAATTCAAACGATTGCGCTCTCTGGTGCGGCTTGCTCGCGGATCGATGGATAGATTGGTTAGGGTTCGGGAAGACCAAGCATTGTGCAACGCCGGACGCGCCTTGGCCCCGAGTCGAGATGCGGCGGCCTCGTTGGAAACAGTAGAAAAAATGTTTGGAACGCTGATGCCCGAGGACCGAAAAAGCCGTCGTATTTCGGCTGAGGGCCAGAAGCTGCTTCAACAGATTTGTGAAGAGATACGGGATCATGACAAACATGAATTGGGCCCAACGGAAATAAAAGCGACCGTAAAACTGCTCCGCGATATGAAACGGCGGGCTTGGTTGCCAAGTTCACCTGCACCCGAGGATTGGAATGCGATCGTCGGAAAGGGTCTTCGGCGCACATACCGACAAGGAAGAGCGTTGTTTGCCGTATCCAATTCAGTGGGACTTCTCAACGCAAGTGACGAGCTTTGGCACGAAACTCGTAAAAGAGCGAAAACACTTGGGTATCAACTGCGCTTCCTGCGGAAAATCTGGCCCGGAACATTAAACGCGATTGCGGAGCAACTCGAAGAGCTCTCGGAGCGGTTGGGGGAAGATCACGATCTCGCTCTGGTTCGGCTTCGACTAACCCGCATTGCGCTACCGGAGACGAACTTCGAGCCGTTTTCTGCCGCTCGGCTCAATCTGATTCGAACAATCGATCGACGCAGACGCAGGTTACAGAATGAAGCGCTGCGAAGAAGCCGTCTGATTTATTTGGAACAACCGCGCCGATTTCTTAAACGTATACATTGCTACTGGGAGTGTTGGCATGGCCAACAGCGCCAGCCTTCTACCCCCTCGCCGGTTCAACCGGCCAATTCAGCATTGGTGTAACGGGCGTCGTGGGTGACTTCCTGGCCAAACCAGGGAGGCGGCGTAAACAAGCGGGCTTGAGATTCGGAGGAAAACTCAACTTCGACGACTTGGAGTCCCGCCCGCCCGCCTTCGTAGACGTCCAGTTCCGCGGTAAGCCCGCCGGCGATCGGGATCCGGCAACGCCGCTTGAACACACGGCGCCCCTCAGTTAGAGGCCACAATCCCGAGAACTGGTCGGGTGCGATAGGAAGCTCGACTTCGAGGCGGGCAGGTGCATTTCCACTTTTCACAGTTAAAAAACAATCCGCTCTATTAACGCGCCGCAGGCGAAGTTCCACCGGTACCTCCGGAGGATTCTGAAAGACCAGGTATCCTTGTTCAATGAGAGCACCCTTCTGGAGCGATGGCGTCTTGTCCGCCATAACCAGGAATTTTCGTTCAGTCTCCATCGCCTCACGGCTGGGATGGCGGGGTCGGACTTGGCGGAGGAGTTGGACTGGCCGGCTGGTTAAGCTCCGCCTTTGGCGAATTCAAGCTTTTCAGCTGATCACCGAGGGACTTTATCTCCGCCTGGAGCGCGGCGGTTTGCTGCTTAAGCTGCGCGCCAAAATCATCCCGACTGGGCTTCGGCAGATACAACATTGCCACGCCACCAATAATCAAACCTAAGAGAAAAGCGATTAGTAGTCTCATGCCACGGCTACTCTAGACAACCTGTTGCGAAACGACAGCAAATCCTGTCTGGGTACGCCAAGAACAGATCGCGGGATCCACTTTACTGTCAGCAGCAATTCTCCAGGAACCGCATTTGCGTTTAGGTCAAAGCTTGGCCATCGTGCTATGTGAGTCGCAAGATCCAAGCAATTCGGCTGCGCCGGCTACAAGGCAAAGTTGGTGAGCTCGCGTACGAATTGACGAAAGTCCATTTCGCACGACTTCGTCATCCTGACCCGACGTGGAGACCAGCCATCAACCTTTTTGAGTGTTACCACTGCTTCCGGATTTGTGTGGATTTAGCCGGGGTAGAACCACAAGACATCGAACTTACCGTTGAACCAGAACGCCTGTGGATTAGAGGCCACCGCTCTGCGCCGGAACCCCAGTCGGGCGAGACGGAGCTGGCATTTCCGATCAAGAGCGTGCGACTGCTTGCGATGGAAATTGGCTATGGCCTTTTCGAACGAGCGATTACCCTTCCCAAAGATGCTGACCTCGGTCGAATCGCCACGGCTTGGGACAATGGGATTCTCTGGGTTGAGATTCCCCGGCTGAACCAGGCTTAGTCGGCCGGTCCACATTTGTCCGCCCAAACGATTCTAGTCTGGCTCCGCTCTACTTATCATGAACCAATCGGAAACTAATAAGAATTCAATGTTATCGACCGGTAGCGGTTCCCCCGATGGGCCTGCCGCGTTGACCACTCGCGGGGGCCAAGACGACCCGGCACATTCAGAGCAGGTCGAAACGGATGATCAGCAAACCGTTTCCGGCGGCGGTAACGAAAATGAGCTTCGCGATGTGGGTATCTTGCCCGTCCGCGGGATCGTCATTTTCCCGGGAATGGTTGTGCCGCTCACAATCGGCCGAGCTTCCGCGCTGAAATTGATCGACAGCGAATTGCCGGAAAACAAACACATCGGACTGTTCACCCAAAAAGATGAAGCGAACGAGCGACCGGGACCAGCCGATCTTTATTCCGTTGGCGTCATGGCCCAGGTCTTGAAACTTATTCGACAGCCAGACGCTTCGGTCGTGTTGATCGTCCAGGCGCAACACCGAATTCGTACGGAAACGTTCCTGCAGGTCGAGCCCTATTTGCGCGCAACGGTTAGCACCGTCCAGACGATCCGTACTCTGGACGATAAAGCTCTAGCTGCAGCGTTCAATAACCTAAAGGAAGCGGCCGCCAGGCTTTTGGAACTCTCACCAGAAATTCCCGATCAAGCCCGAGTGGTTCTGGCCAACGTGGAGCAACCGGAAGCTTTAGCCGATCTACTCGCCGGGAACTTGGGAATTGAGATTGCTCGAAAACAAGCCATTTTGGATGAACCCGATCTCATGCACCGAATTCGATTGGTGCAGGAGTCGTTGCAAAGGCAACTGGAGATTGCTGAACTGCAGCAAAAGCTTCGACAAGATGTCGAAGGCCAGTTCTCCGACTCGCAACGGCGTGCTTATCTCCGCGAACAACTCCGTGCAATCCAACGCGAGTTGGGTGAGGAAGAACCTGGTGACGAAGAACAAGTCGAGCAATTGCGCACCAAGCTGAAAGAATCAGGAGCGCCGCCAGCAGTTATGGAAGTCGCCGAAAAGGAATTGAGGCGATTGGCTCACGTGCCGAGCGCCAGTCCGGAAACTTCCGTCATCATTTCGTATGTGGAGATGCTGACTGATCTTCCCTGGCAGAAACAGACGGAAGATCACACCGATCTCAACCGCGCTCAAGAGATCCTCGATCGAGATCATTTCGGATTGGAACGCGTAAAGCGGCGGATTGTCGAGTTTCTCGCCGTGCGCAAGCTCAATCCCAATGGAAAGAGTCCGATCCTTTGTTTTCTAGGTCCGCCCGGCGTCGGTAAGACCAGCCTGGGACAATCCATTGCGGATGCGCTAGGACGAAAATTTTCCCGCGTCTCGCTGGGTGGAATCCGGGATGAAGCAGAAATTCGCGGTCACCGACGCACCTATATTGGATCGATGCCGGGGCGCATCATTCAAGAGATTCGGCGACTCGGCGTCCGCAATCCGGTACTGCTGTTGGACGAACTGGACAAGATCGGAGCGGACTTCCGGGGAGACCCGGCAAGTGCTCTCCTTGAGGTGCTCGATCCGCGACAAAACCACACGTTCGTCGATCGATACCTGGACGTGCCATTCGATCTCAGTCACGTGATTTTCATCGGGACCGCCAATTACGTGGAAGGTATTCCCGCCCCGCTCCGGGACCGAATGGAAATGATCGCGATCCCGGGCTACACCGAGACGGAGAAACTCCACATTGCTCAGAACTACCTGGTTCCACGGCAACTGTCGGAACACGGATTGAAACCCGAACAGTGTCAGTTCTCCGAGGAAGCGATCCTGACGATCATCCAGGAATATACTTACGAAGCCGGAGTTCGAGATTTGGAACGTCGCATCGCCGCGGTCTGCCGAAGTGTTGCGGCTGAGATTGCTAAAGGCGTTCAGGCCGAAGTCGTCGCTACGCCTTCCTTTGTTCGGGGTGTGCTCGGAAATGCCGCTCGGAGCATTCGTGAACAACGTCTGACGGAAGACTTGATTGGAGTAGTAACTGGTTTGGCGTACACCCCAACCGGAGGCGATGTATTGTTCGTTGAAGCAACGCGCTATCCCGGTAAAGGCGAATTGCTGCTTACTGGACAAGTGGGTGATGTCATGCGCGAATCGATGCAAGCCGCTTACAGCCTGGTAAAAAGCCGGGCGAAGGAATTAGGAATCGATCCTCAGATCTTCGCCCAGAGCGATGTGCACATTCATGTCCCCAGCGGCGGGATTCCAAAGGATGGACCGAGCGCAGGAGTTGCAATTACGACGGCCCTGGCCAGTTTGTTCAGTGGACGACCCACTCGCAGCGATGTGGCAATGACCGGCGAGATAACACTTCGCGGATCGGTCTTGCCGATCGGTGGGCTTAAGGAAAAGAGCTTGGCCGCTCTCCGCGCCGGAATCCGGCAGGTGATTCTTCCCAAAGCCAACGAAAAGGATCTCGAAGAGGTCCCTCAGGAGGCCAAGCAACGGCTCGAGTTCATCCCCGTGTCAGAGATTGATGAGGTATTGGAGATCGCGTTGCTACCGAAAGTAGCAGATGACCAATGATCGGTCGGGATGGGGAATACATCATAGCCGACACATCAGTCTCATCCGACATATCCCTCTGCGGGAGCTACGCCCTACCGCCATCATCGAAATAATTGATGCGCATCGGCATTGCTTGCCGGTGTGGTTGCGGTTAATTGCGGCCTGCTTTTCCAATGGCCCGTCTCTTCGATCTCAACCCGCAGCAGCTTGAAGCGGTAACCACCACCCAAGGACCGGTTCTTATTCTTGCCGGCGCCGGCACCGGCAAGACTCGGGTGATCACGATGCGGATCACGTATCTGCTTCATGAGGGAATTAGTCCGGATGCCATCCTCGCAGTGACCTTCACCAATAAAGCAGCTAACGAAATGCGAGAACGGGTCGGAACGATGGTGGAACGACCCAAGGCAAAGCGGCTCACCATTTGCACCTTTCATGCGCTCTGTGTTCGCATTCTCCGTCAAGATATTGAACGGCTCGGATACAAGACGAACTTCGCGATCTACGACGAGGGCGATCAGCTCGGACTTATCCGGAAAATTATTTCCCGAATTTCGGCCAAAAACGAAAAGCTCGATGCGCAATTGGCCAGGAACTTGATCAGTCGCGCCAAGAATCAACATTGGAAACTGGCTGAATCCGCCACCAATAACAGCCTATTAGCTGCTGTCTTTGAGCGTTATCAGGAAGAGTTGAAAGCGGCGAACGCGGTAGATTTCGATGATCTCTTAATCCTGACGGTGCGCCTGCTCGAAACGAATCCAGCTGTCACAAACAAATGGCAAGAGCGATTCCAGTACCTGATGATTGACGAGTTTCAGGATACAAATCGCCTGCAATTGGAACTCGTGCGTTACCTCGGTCGCCAGCATCGGAACGTTTGTGTGGTGGGAGATGACGATCAAAGTATCTACGGATGGCGCGGAGCGGAGATCGCCAACATCCTTGAATTTGAAGCTCATTTTGCTGATCCGAAAATTATCAAATTGGAGCAGAACTATCGCAGCTCTAACGCGATCCTCGGATTAGCCAACAGCATTATTCGGCACAATCCGCGACGCCGGCCAAAAGCGCTTTGGAGCGAAAAGGGGGTGGGACAAAATGTGAAGATTGTCGCAGTCCCGAACGATCGGGAAGAAGCGAATTATGTGGTTTCCGAGCTGCAAAAACAGCAACTCGAAGTAGCCGGATCTTGGAAACGCTTCGCCATTATCTTCCGAATGAATGCCCAATCTCGTCTGTTCGAAGAACAGTTACGACGGCTCCAAATTCCATATCGGATTATCGGCGGACGCAGTTTTTTCGAACGAAGAGAAGTGAAAGATCTGTTGGCTTATCTGGCCGGCCTGGCCAATCCCAACGACGATCTGAATTTACTCCGGATCATCAATACCCCCGCGCGCGGGATTGGCGCCACAACGATTGATCTTGCGGTGGCTGAAAGTAACCAGGCGAAAACCAGCATCTTCGCGACGCTACAATCGTCAGGGTTTCAAGAGCTGCTCTCGGCAAAAACCGGAACGGCCGTGCGTGCCTTTATCGAATTAATCGATCGCTACGAAACGCAGATTCATCAGCCTCTGGTCGAGCTAGCATCAATCGCAGCGGCGCTACTCGAAGAAATACGGTATCCGGAAGAGTTACGACGAAGTTGTAAGACCCCGGAGGAGGCCTTGAATCGGGAGGAGAATGTTCGCGAACTGGTTCGCACACTGGCGGATTATCAGCGCCGATCGACCGAGGGTCTAAGCGGATTTCTGGCTGAAGTCGCCCTCGATCAGGAACGCGAGGAAGAAACGGATACCGACAAAGATGGTGTGACGCTGATCACCTTCCATGCCGCCAAAGGCCTGGAATTTCCACACGTCTTTCTGATCGGGCTCGAAGAAGGGATCTTGCCCCATGATCGTTCGAAACTCGAAGGAAATCTCGATGAGGAACGCCGGCTATTTTACGTCGGCATCACGCGGGCGATGCAAACGCTCACGATTACCCACTGCGCTAACCGAAACAAATATGGCGGGTCGATACCATGTCATCCAAGCTCTTTCCTGAAAGATCTCGATCCACAGTACGTAGAGGTAATAAACTATCACCAGCTCGCTAATCAACCGGCCAGCGAAGGTACCGCCCGCAGTCATTTTGCGAAAATTCGGGAGCTGCTGGGATGAATGGTTGGAGGTTGAAAGCTTGGCGGGGCCCTGGACACAGCGCAGGTTCCCCCGACATTTCCGGTAGCGGCGAAACGCCAGAGGCGCAGGACCTGCAACCTCTAAGCTTTCATCGCTCCAGCGTATCGTTCCGCGACATAATCCCAATTAATAGCGTTCCAAAACGCTGCGATATACTCTGGCCGGCGGTTCTGGTGCTTCAGGTAGTAAGAGTGCTCCCAAACATCAATGCCAAGAATTGGCACTTCTTTTTCATCCTTCTTTGAGATTGGGTTATCTTGATTCGGTGTTGATGCGATCTCTAGATCCTTACCATCCACGACTAGCCATGCCCAACCGCTGCCAAAGACCTTGGTCGCCGCTTCGCTTAACTTCGACTGAAAGTCGGGGAAGCTCTTAAAAGCGGTGTCAATTGCCTTGGCCAGATCGCCAGTTGGCATACCGCCTTCGTTCTTTTTCAGGAATTTCCAAAACAGCGAGTGATTGAAATGGCCTCCGGCATTGTTGCGAATCGTGGTCCGAATGTTTTCGGGAAGTGTGTCCAAGCTCGTCAACAACTCTTCCAAAGACAGCTTTTGAAATTTCGGGTCCGCGCCGGCCAAAGCCTTATTCAGATTTTCTACATAAGCCGCATGATGCTTATCATGATGAATCTGCATGGTCGTCGTGTCGATGTAGGGCTCGAGCGCATCATAAGGGTAGCCAAGATCAGGTAGCTTGAATGGATAAGTAAGTTTGGCGATAGTAGTATCAGTTTCCGCCCAGGAAAACTTGGGGGCGATAGAGATAGCGCCCGCAGTGAGCGCGACAGTTTTAATTGCAGAGCGTCGAGTCATCATAAGTTTAGATTATGCAAACGGGTACAAACTACTAATGCTGCCGGAGCGAACTTGCGGCAATGGCTTTGTACCTGACGAACGGATGGACGTTGGATCACCCGTTCGGGTGGCTTTCGCCCTACCAATCCAGACGCGATCGCGCCAATCTTCTGGATTCTATCTTCTCGCCTTTCAGTATTGATCCAGCGAATCTCTGCCTCTATAGTCACGAGCTCGTTTTTATGAAGACTACTCCTACGTCCGAATCTGCCAATCTGCGTCAGGCTCCCGAACGGGGCGCAACAATGAATGGCGCCGAGATTCTCGTCGCTGCTCTGGAGCGTGAAGGCGTAGATGTAATTTTTGCGTATCCGGGGGGCGCCAGCATGCCGATCCACCAGGCATTGACTCGTTCAACCAAGATCCGCACGATCCTTCCTCGGCACGAGCAAGGTGGCGTGTTTGCCGCCGGAGGCTATGGAAGAGCAACCGGACGCGCCGGGGTCTGTATGGCCACCTCCGGACCCGGGGCAACCAATCTCGTCACCGGAATTGCTGACGCCTACATGGATTCCGTTCCGCTGGTCGCGATTACCGGCCAGGTGCCCCAGGAGATGATCGGTCGAGGCGCTTTTCAGGAGACTGACGTGTTCGGGATGACTTTACCGGTAGTGAAGCATAGCTATTTGATCATGGATATCCACGAGATCCCGCGCGTGGTGAAAGAGGCCTTCCACATCGCGCAGACGGGGCGTCCGGGACCGGTGGTTATCGATATTCCCAAGAATATTCAGAACCAGACTGCCCAACCGATCTTTCCCCAGGAGTTGACCCTACGGGGCTATACGGTCCCGGCACAACCAGACCCGGTTGCGCTCAACGAAGTGATCGGTCTCATAAAGTCGGCTCAGCGTCCGATGATTTACGCTGGCGGCGGTATCATTTCCGCGAATGCCGCCGAGGATCTTCTGGAGTTCGCCGAGCGCAGCCAGATCCCAGTTGCCACGACACTGATGGGTATTGGCGGTTTTCCGGAAAAGCACCCGCTTTCGCTGAAATGGTTGGGGATGCATGGAACCGTGTACGCCAATTGCGCCGTGAACGAGGCGGATCTATTGCTGGCTTTGGGGGTTCGTTTTGATGATCGAGTCACCGGCAAGGTGGAGAAATTCGCGGAACACGGCACGATCGTTCATATCGATATCGATTTCTCGGAACTGAACAAGAACAAGGTGGTAAAGCTGCCGATCCATGGGGATATCAAATACGCGCTGAAGGAGTTGAATCGGTTGCTAGCCGAAACCGGCCACCAACGCGAGTCGGCGAATTTCACTCTCCACGGTTCCTGGTACAAAAAGATCGAGACTTGGAAACAACGCTATCCGCTCGACTTCAAAGATACCGAAGACGTGATCCAACCGCAGTATGTGATCAAACTTCTGGATGAAATGACCAAGGGTGAGGCCATCATCACCACTGGTGTCGGACAACACCAAATGTGGGCAGGCCAATATTACAGCTTTAGTCGTACTCGACAGTTCCTTACCTCGGCGGGACTCGGAGCCATGGGATTCGGTTTTCCAGCCGCGATCGGAGCAAAGGTTGCTTTTCCGGACCGCCAGGTGATCGACATTGACGGCGACGGCTCGTTCCTGATGAACATTCAGGAACTGGCTTGTGCCCATATCGAGAATATACCGGCCAAGGTCATTATCCTAAATAACCAGCACCTGGGTATGGTGGTGCAATGGGAAGACCGCTTTTATAATAGCAATCGCGGTCACACGTTTCTGGGAGATCCGAAGAACCGGGAACGAATCTACCCGGATTACGTGGAAATTTGTGTCGGCTTTGGCGTGAAGTGCGAACGGGTCCTGCACAAAAAGGACCTGGGCGCCGCAATTCAGCGGATGCTTGATGCGGACGAATGTTATCTCTTGGATGTGATGGTGCCGTACACTGAGCACGTGTTACCAATGATCCCGGCCGGCAAGACCTATCGCGATATCATTATCGACGACCGTCACGGCAAATTCCAAGGCTAGCTTAGAGTTACAGTTACAAGTTACAGATTACGGGTGGCAGGTTTTTTTCGGTCGCGACATTGGCTCAAGCCCGGCGCTCGCAGACCATTCCGAAGGGTGCACCCAACGCTCGATCGCCCAACTTGCAACCAGTAACCTGCAACTTGTAACCTGTAACCACGCATGGAAGAGAACGAGTTACTCGTCATTCGGCGGCAAAAACTCCAGCAGTTAATCGAAAGAAAGGTCGATCCGTTTGGTGGCTCGTTCGAGGTTTCCGGTTCGATCTCCGAAATTCGCGACGCTTTTGCCGAAGGTAAACAACTGCGCGTGGCTGGTCGGATCACCGCCCATCGCAACATGGGGAAGAGCCAGTTTCTTGACCTAAGCGATATCAGTGGTCGGATCCAGATTTTCGTGAACCTAAAGGAATGTAGCCCGGACGATGCAGAGGTTTTTCAGTTGCTCGATCTGGGAGATTTCCTAGGGGTGGAAGGAGAATGTTTTGTCACCAAGACCGGTGAACCGACGATCCGAATGGCTCGATTTCAAGTGCTGACGAAAGCGCTTCGTCCGTTGCCCGACAAATGGCACGGCGTGACCGACGTCGAAATTCGCTATCGTCAGCGCTATCTCGACCTGATCGCAAATCCGGAATCGCGAAAGATCTTTCTCCAACGCAGCCGAGCGACGCGCGAAATTCGCGAGTTTCTTCATCAACGCGGCTTTATCGAGGTCGAGACCCCGATGATGCAGGCAATTGCCGGCGGAGCAGCCGCTCAGCCGTTCCAGACTTACCATAACGCGCTAAGCATTAACCTCTTTTTGCGTATCGCAATCGAGCTTTATCTGAAAAGGCTGCTGGTTGCCGGTTTTCCAAAGGTATTCGAGATGAATCGGAACTTTCGTAATGAAGGGATCTCGCGACGACACAATCCCGAGTTTACGATGTTGGAGGTTTACTGGGCTTACACCGACTTTCAAAAGATGGCCGAGCTAGTGGAAGAGCTGATCTGCCACCTTGCGGAAACGGTGATTGGAACGTTGAACATCGAGCATCGGAATGATGACGGAGCGGTTAGACGCACGATCCATCTCCAACGCCCATGGCGTCGTAGCCGCTACACCGATCTGATCCGAGCAATCGATTCTGGCTGGTTCGAACGTTCACCCGAGGCGAAGATTGCCAAATGCCGGGAGCTAGGCGTGGAGATTCAACCGGCGATGCAAGAGTTTGAAATTACCCAACAAGTTTTCGAAAAATTAATCGAAGAGAAAACTATCGATCCGCTCTTCGTGACTCATCTTCCAACCGAATTGGTCCCGCTCGCGAAACAGAATTCCGAAAACTCAGCCGAAGTCGACGTTTTCGAATTGATCATTAACGGTCAGGAAATCGCGCCCGGGTACTCCGAACTGAACGATCCGATCATCCAACGCCAGCGGCTGCTCGAACAGGCCGGCAAAGAAACTCAGAAGCTGGATGAAGACTTTCTCTTAGCGTTAGAGTATGGAATGCCGCCTGCGGGAGGCGTCGGAATCGGCGTCGATCGGCTAATGATGCTATTGACCGGTGCGGAATCAATTCGGGATGTGATCCTTTTTCCGCATTTGAAGCCAAAGGGTCAGGAATGAGCGCGTCTGCAGCCGTGGACGAGGAATTCGTGCCGGAGGCGAGGAACGCAAATCAGTTCAGCCTTTACAACCAGCTTAATTTCCAGATCACACTGGGAGCTCCGATGATCTTGTACGCCAAGTCGCTCGGAGCCAGTTCAACCACGATCGGCATCGTGGCGGCTCTCGCCCCATTGCTTACCGTTCTGCAATTACCAACGGCCTATTTCATACCAAAGGTAGGCTACAAGCGCTTCGTACTGTTGGGATGGTTTTCCCGCACGATTATCGTGTTCAGCCTGGCGTTACTCCCGCTGGTTACGGCACTCGATGCGGCCAGCAAAACCAGCCTGATGTTGATGTGCCTGTTTACATTCAATGTTCTGCGAGGAATTTCGACTGGCGCCTGGCTTCCCTGGTTAACTTCACTGATTCCTGAAACCTCGCGAGGAGCCTTTCTCCGACGAGACCAAACCTTTATGCAGATCGGCGGCGTGTTGGCAATGGCGCTTGCCACTTTTGTGCTTTGGCACGAGGCGCAGCCCGGAAATTTTTCGTTCTTGTTCCTGCTGAGCGCGTGTGCCGGAACCCTGAGTCTATTCTTCATCCGGCGCATACCGGATGTACCAATTGAGGAACAGATCCGTGGCTCTGGTCAACCAGTGCCTTGGCTGGAAATTCTCCGCCACCCTCCCTTCAGCAAATTGTTGATCTTCAATGTGGTCTACAACTGGGTGGTCGGAGGGTTGGCCGCGTTTGCGATTGGATTCCTGCAGAGTCGGGCCGGCTTCAGCGACGGAGCGATCCTCGCGTGCAGTCTGCTCTCGTTTGTCGGAGCGTCGGTCAGCGTTTCGAGTTTCGGAGAGCTACTGAACCAAACCGGCAGCAAACCGATCTTACGCATCGCGATTGTTTGTTACCTTTGGGCGGTACTTTGTTGGGTCCTAGTATCCAGCAATCTCTTATACAGTTCGGCATCGATCATTGCGATCATCTATTTCATCCTCGGCGTCGCGGGTGGGCTTTTCTCGATCGCAAACACCCGAATCGCCATGGACACGATGCCGATTATGGGCCGCAATCACTTCTTTTCCTTGTTCACCGTCTTTTCCTCGCTCAGCCTTGGACTTGCGCCCATTTGCTGGGGCATATTTCTTGATTTACTTGCACATTTCGAAACCAGAATCGGTGCTTTTGAATTGAATCGTTACAGCCTTTATTTCTCGCTCTTAACAGTGCTGGTCATCGTAACCTTTGTTTTGGCTAACCCTTTGGTCGAGAAAAAGGGACAACCATTTTCACTTGCTCTTCGCGATGCCGTGATCTACTCGCGTCTGCGACTGTTTGCGCGGTTTCTTAACCGGTGAGCACGATCATATCTGGCGAATGAACGCGACAATCCTTTTCAGCCATCGTGTCTAATCGAACCCGCCTTCCCTTCAGCTACTTTATCGCGCTTCGTTATCTCAGACCGAAACGTACTTTTCTTTCGGTGATCACGCTGATCTCAATCACTGGAGTCGTTCTCGGCGTCGCTGTGCTCATCGTTGTAATTTCAGTCTTCACCGGATTTGAACGGCAGATCGAAGCCAAGATCATCGGTTTCGATGCGATGATGTTCGTGAATGCCAATGGACCGGGACCGGCGGGCGGCTTCATCAAGGATTGGCGCGAGCTACTGAAGACGATTGAGAAAGTTCCGGGAGTGGTGGCTGCAGCTCCAATGATGGAAGGGCCAGTAGTCGCGGAATCGCACGCCAACGGTCAGAATCTGCGCATGACGCCTTTGATCCGCGGGCTCGAACCCAGTCTTGCCAACAAGGTCGCTAATTTCGAATCGATGATTGTCGACGGAAAGATGGATCTAGAGGGCGACACTTGCGTCATTGGATCCGACCTGGCCGCTAACCTTCAGATCTCAGTGGGTGACACTCTCACACTCTATTCACCAGGAAATATCAATAACATCATCAATCTGCTGCGCGAAGTAAAAGGCGATCCGAGCAATAAAGAGAAACTGCAGAAAGCAATCGACTTGTTGCTTCCGACCGACCTGACCGTGACCGGAGTTTTTACCTCCGGTCGCTACCTATTCGATTCTAACTATGTACTCGTTCCGCTCCATATCGGACAGGAGCTTTATCAGCTGGGCGACTCGGTTCACTTCATCGGGATTAAAACGAGCGGCGATCCGCTCTCGGTAGAGCAAGTCAAACAACGTCTCAGCACGGTGCTGCAACCGCCATTGCAAGCGACGACTTGGATCGATCGAAACAAGGAATATCTGGACGCCATTCGCGTAGAGCGAACCACGATGTTTTTCGTTCTCCTCTTTATCCTAATTGTGGCCGCATTCGGCATTACCAGTACGCAGGTTACCACCACGGTGCAGAAGACCCGCGAGATCGGGGTAATGAAAGCCCTAGGAGCCAAGGTGAGCCAGATCCTATGGATTTTTCTCGCACAAGGGATGCTCATCGGCTTTTTTGGCACCCTGATTGGGCTCGGCGCCGGTATGCTGGCGGTTCAGTATCGCAACCAATTAAGAGACCTCTTATCCGCAACTTTCCACCTCCAGCTATTTCCCGCGCAGGTTTACCAGTTTGCGGAAATCCCGGCCCAAATCGTGCCGAAAGATGTCGCGCTTATCTGCTGCAGCGGGTTTGTTATTTGCACAATTGCGGCGTTGGTCCCAGCCTATTTTGCGGCCCGACTGGACCCGGTGAAGGCTCTTAGGTTCGAGTAAGAATCGCGCAGAAAGACGCGAGGACACGAAGTCCGGAGGCGCAACGTTCTTGAACGGGTGGAACCAATATCGCAAATCGAATTTCTTCGTGCGCTCGCGTCTTTCTGCGCGATTCTGGAGATTCTAGTCGTGACGGTTGTCATTTAATGTGAGAAGGTTAGCTACGTCTTTCTGAGATGATCAGCGACTGGGAAAGCTTCGTGCAGAGCCATTCCGACGAAATTTCGGAGGAACTTGACCTCGATTCTGTACGTCCAGGCGACACGCTCCGCGTTGTTACAGATCATACTGACTATGTTTTTGATATCGTCGAGGGGTCCGAGGCCGAGCTCCATTGTTCCCGTCCGGATCGTCCGACTGGACGCGTGCGTATCGCCGGCTGCGGTTTCGCATTTTCCACTACCTTCAAGCCGCGTCGCTTATTTTGCGGAGGACGCTTGGAATTCACTTTTTTCCGTGATGCTGAACCGGCTCGATTCCGGACGACCTCGATCAATGCGATCTTCCATAGTCATCAAAATGAGCAAATTGCTCGTATGATGGTCTGAAGGGAAACTTAGCCAATCGCCGATAGCCAATTACTGCCTGGCCGTTTCACGGTTTCTCAATTCGTCGTTACCGATTGGCGGTTGCCAATCAAAGCTCGCGGTGCAATGCTCCTGGATTCGTACTACCTCATCCTGTCTTTCCGCCTGTTCTTCCAACTTAATCCCTCGTCTATGGCGATTGGGGATTCAGGCGGGCAGCCACTATTGTTTGTCCCCCCATTTGCAATCGGCCATTGGCTACTCTGACCGGGGCAATAGGCGGCTATGACGAGAAGGGAGTTTTTAAAGATCGCTCGCAATACCGCCGTTGGATCGGCTCTGGCGAGTGGACTGACAACTGCCGGCTACGCAGCGCTATTCGAACCGAATCGGCTAAAGATCAGCCGGACCCAGGTGCAAATGAAGCGGCTGCCGAGGCGTTTCGATGGGCTGCGCATCGTTTTGATGGCCGATTTTCATCTCTTTCCGTTTACATCAGCCGAATTGATCAAACAGGCAATTCACCAAGCGAACGCGCTTAACGCGGATCTGGCCCTGTTCGCGGGCGATTTTGTGTACTCAGAGGCGGAGGCAGCCACCGAGCTTTCGCCGATCCTGGCACAATTAAATCCGAAACTTGGCTCGTTTGCCGCACTCGGAAATCACGATCACATGAAAGGTGCGACGGTTGTTCAACGTGCGCTCATGCGTTCCGGGATCGAGGTCTTGAACAATCGAGGAGTGACTCTATCGATTGGGCGGGACTCTCTTTATTTGGCCGGAGTCGATTCGATGGCTGGAGGTGCCCCGGACGTGCGTGCAGCATTTACTGACCATCGAAGCGATACGCCCACCTTGGTCTTAGCCCATGAGCCGGACGCCATTGATTACTATTCGCAGCAGGTACCGATCGATCTGCAGCTCTCCGGCCATTCGCACGGCGGACAGATTCGGGTCCCGGGGATCGGTCCCGTTATTTTGCCGCCCTGGGGTCGCCGATACCCGCGAGGGCTTTACCAGGTGAACGATTCCCAATTGTTCACCAGCCAAGGAATTGGCATGGTAGATCTACCGATTCGGATAAATTGCCCTCCGGAAATCGCAGAAATTACGCTAACGTGTTAAGGGGTTGGTTTCCGCCTGGCAGAGAGATGGCGACTGAGGTTGGTGGTGGAACGTCAGCAGCTCCCCGGCAAACTTTTGCGGTCAACCTCAGCCCTGTGACCCAACGGGGCAGTCGCCTACCGAGACTATTTGTCATCTGTCATTTGTCATCGGCTTCACATGAGGTGATACGGATCGACATCGACCGTAACTTGCGCCTCATCGGGCAAGGTTAATCGGTCCAAGACTTGTTTGATGCGAGCAGAGAGCCGTTTCGCATTTCGCGTTCTCAACAAGATTTGGAAACGATAGTAGCTTTTCGTTCGCTCGATCGGCGCCGGGACTGCCGGATGCAGTGTCGTTGCATTGTCCAGTTGTTCTTCTAGGCGTCGATGAACCGTTTGCGCAGTAAACTCCGCCAATCGCTGATGTTTCGATCGGACTTGCACCAATATGAGATGAACGTATGGGGGGTAATCACAGCGTTCCCGAAATTCGCTCTCCTGCTCCCAGAAGCCGTCAAAGTCGTGGTGCCGCGCAAATTGGATCGAGGGACTAAACGGCGTAGACGTCTGCACAAAAACTTCGCCGGTGATCTCTCCTCTTCCGGCCCGGCCAGCGACCTGCGTAAGCAGCTGGAAAGTACGTTCACCGGCTCGAAAGTCGGGCAAATGCAAGCCGATATCTGCGTTAATGATACCCACCAGGGTGACATTAGGAAAATCGAGGCCCTTGGCGATCATTTGCGTACCGATCAGAATGTCGATCTGTCCACTCCGAAAAGCGCCAAGGGTTTGTCGATAGGCATCTTTTCGTATCATAGTATCCGAATCCATCCGTCCCAACCGGGCTTTTGGAAAAAGCTTCTGGACAATGCCTTCGACCTTTTCGGTACCGAAACCGGAATAGCGAATAGTAGGATCCGAACATTCGGGACATTTCTTCGGAGCAAGTCCAACGTGACCACATAAATGGCACTTCAGCCGTTGCTCGGCTAAATGAAGTGTGAGCGGGATAGTACAGTTTGGACATTCACAGACGTAGCCGCACTTGCCACAAATCAAGGACGAAGCGAATCCACGCCGATTCAGGAACAGAATGATCTGCTCACTGCGTTGGAGGCGTTCCTCGATGGCCAGTCCTAGCGCCCGGGAAATGATGGGATGATGTTTGGCTCTAGCGAACTCCTGGCGCAGATCGACGATACGGATCATCGGCATTCGACGATCGTCGACCCGAGCGGTCAGCCGAAGTAATCGGTATTTGCCGGTTCGGACATTGTGAAAGCTTTCCAGGGCAGGCGTAGCGGAACCCAAAACCACCGCGCATTTTTCCATTTGGGCGCGTACTACGGCAAGATCGCGCGCATGATAGCGGGGGGTCTCCTCCTGTTTGTAAGAAATCTCATGCTCTTCATCGACGACGATCAACCCAAGTTGTTGTACGGGCGCGAACACCGCGCTGCGAGCTCCGATCGCCACTCGAGCCGCACCGCGATGCAGGCGATGCCACTCGTCGTGCCTCTCGCCGGCCGAGAGATGACTATGCAATACCGCAACCAATTCTCGCGGAAAACGTGCTTTGAAATGTTCGACCGTTTGCGGAGTAAGCGTTATTTCCGGCACCAACACGAGGGCACCCCGGCCGAGATCGAGACACTTTTGAATCGCCTGCAAATAGATCTCGGTTTTTCCGCTTCCAGTCACCCCATGCAGCAAGATCGGCTTTCGATTTTCATCTTGTATGGTTGCGATGACGACGGACAAAGCGGCGGACTGAGCGGCGTTAAGCGGTATCGACTGCGTCCGAACATATTGATCGGCGGCGAAAGGATCACGATCATGAGTCTCAAAATGGATTCCCAACCAGCCTCTCTTCACCAGTTGACGGATCGTTCGATCGGTTGTCTTGCCCTGTTCCACCAAATCGCTCCAACGAATTGGGCCTGGTTCATCCAAAAGGAGCCGGAAGACCTCGGCTTGCCGTGGCGCCCGGGTTGCCAGCCGCTCCAGCTCGACCGGATCAGGTCTGTGCGCTATCTGTAGGGTACGAGTCCTTTTGAAGCCGAGCGAAGCATGGCGAATGACCTGCGGCAGAGTAGAACGAATGGCTGCTTCGACCGAACAGCAGTAATACTCTGACATCCATCGCGCGAGGCGTAGCAACTCGGGATTCAGGATCGGCTTTTCTGAAAGGAGCTGAGCAATGGCACGCGGATTGGGTGCCTCCGTTTCATCGACTATTGCCGTCACCGTCGCCAGCACTTCCCGGTTGCGAAGCGGCACCTTGATTCTTGAACCTACATGGACCTTGCTTTTCCAGGCCGCGGGTATGAAATAATCTAATTCCTTGTCGGTAGGGTCATCAGTAACGACTCGCGCATACCGCTGCATGGTTTCTTAGTGGTAGTGTAATGCTGTCTAAGCCAGAGCGAAGCCAAAACACGTTTGCCCGCATTCCCGCGGTGGCTAAATTCTTGTTTCGGCTCGCTCTGGTAATCGTTTTATCGGGCTTTGCTGCGGTATCTTACCTCATTGTTCGCTCCAAAGATCCACTTTATGTGGTGCGCGAGATCAAAGATTGGGGCGATTATCATCGCTTTGACGCCCTGATCACCAAAGTTGCCACGGAACATAGGCTAGATCCGCGACTGGTAAAAGCCGTGGTGTGGCGAGAGAGCCGGTTTCAAAGCGATATGGTGGGAAAGAACGGCGAACGTGGACTGATGCAAATCTCCCCGATCGCGGCCCGGGAATGGGCAACCGTCAACGCCATCCCCAATTTCGAACCGGACCAATTATTCGACCCGAAAATCAACCTGGAAATCGGGTCTTGGTATCTCGGAAAAGCCATGCAGCATTGGAACAATCAGGAGGACGCGGTACCGTTCGCTCTGGCCGAATACAATGCCGGCCACAGCCGCGTGGATCGCTGGGTTCGAGTCGCTTCACAAAAAAA
>Ga0137401_10000050_pt1 | contig 35825 bp, 65 predicted proteins | sample CZOMad1_1_16fung_FD_108286 | JGI IMG/M metagenome (GOLD analysis project Ga0137401, IMG submission 108286) | Vadose zone soil fungal communities from Angelo Coast Range Reserve, California, USA - CZOMad1_1_16fungal (Illumina Assembly) | ecosystem: Environmental > Terrestrial > Soil > Vadose...
CGCGGCGGGGACAAGAGCGGATGTATCCAGAGGATCATGCTGGCCCGGCGCATCATGAATCCAGGCACCATCGGCGTCATCGGGATGCGCAACTCCGATCAGGTGAGACGCTACCACGAAGACGTAATGCTTAGGGCATACCCGCAGCTCATGCCCTACTACCATAAGACAGAACGCAAGATTGTTCTCCCCTGCTTGCAAAACTCTCCCCCCTCAGAAATCCATTTCACCTACGCCGAGAGCCTGGACGACGTTATCCGGCGCTTCCGGTCGGCCAACTACTTCGACATCTTCATAGATCAGGCTGAACAGTTCTCAGAGCAAGAGCTGCGCGAGATCAAGCAGGCTGTACGCTGGCCCGGCGTTCCAATGGGAACATGCAAGTTCATGCTCGCCTTCAATATGGGCGGTGTTGGCATCGGATTCCTGCGTAAGAAATTCCATGACCACGAGTACAACCAGCGCGAGCGTGCGGAAGACTACGCCTTCATCCACGTTGGACCATATGACAATGTTGAGTGGGTACGTCCGGCACTGATCGACGATGGCCTAACTCCCGAAGACTTCTACGGTTGGTCTGAAGCAAAGCGGAAAGAGTACTGTGCCACCCGCAGCGACTACGGAATGTCGCTGGTGAGCCAAGATGACGCGCTCATCAAGCGGGATTTTGAAGGGTCGTGGGACTCACTAGAAGGAGCGTTCTTTAGCCGATCCTATGACCGAGACGCGACAGTGCTTTCTCCAGAGAAAGTATCGGAGTTGATTAGGCCGTGGTGGGAGAAATGGCTTGCTCAGGACTGGGGCCGTGGTCACTACTGCCCTACTTACTGGACGGCGCGCGGTGAAATCTCACCGCAGGAAGCAAAAAGCATTCTTGGATGGGACATCAAAACATCTCTCAAGGTTGCCATCATCTACAGAGAGCACATCGCTGGTGGTGAGGCTGTTGCAGATGGTGGTGGAAATAGGGAATTGTCTGAGAAAGATATCGCTCGCAAGATCATTGAACGAACTCCTGCGGGAGAGCGCAACTCATTGCAAGACTTCTTTCTATCGCCAGACGCCTTTGCCAAACGTAGCAGCCATCACACTATCGCCGAAGAGATGGGCGAGATCATGGACGCCAGCGGATTTCCCTATCCGAGAAGTGCAGACAATGATCGCATAGGCGGATGGGCTTTGATATCCAACCTTCTCCTTGGAACAAAGCGCCGTGGTATCAAGGGAGACGATGTATTGTTCATCTCCGCTAATTGTCCAGAGCTAATATCCGCGCTTCCTCTGGCAATGCGCGATCCATCAAACTTGGACGATGTACTGAAGACCGACAAAGGGTCGGCAAAGATTGAGCAGGACGTCATCGATTCTGCACGCTATGCCCTAAAAAGCATGCTTCAGCCTGGCCGCAAGCCGCAAGAAGAAAAGGTCAAAGAGCGCATGCGCGAGCTGGAAGACACTGGACTTGATGAGCACAGTCTACACATCTACCGCTGGCGCTTAAACCAAGAGATGCAGAAGGAAGAAGCACCCATCACGCTGGGTCGAACCCGCAGCCAAATCATTAAACGCTGACATGTCAAAAATAGAAAGTCGGCGCAGATATCAAAAATCTGCGAAGGGGAAAGCTGCGCAGCAAAGATATTGGCAAGGCGAAAAAGGGAAAGCTGCACGCGCTCGCTACAAGCAGAGCGATAAAGGTCTTGAAACACAGAGACGATATGGGAAAACTCCTGGCGGCAAGCTTACCCAGAAAAAATATGACAGCACGGACAAAGGTAGAGAAAAATCACAACGCTACCGTCAATCTGAGCTGGGCAGAATCACGTGCAAACTTATAGCTCAATCCCCCACAACCAAGCTCATGCAACGGCTCTATCAACAAAGGAGGCGCGATGGCTGAATTTCGTGCAGCAGTAATCAATGACCTTCAAATACCGTTCGAGGATAGGGATGCGGTAGATGTAGCGCAGCAAATCATCCGCGATTTCAAACCAGAAGTCCTAGTACTCAACGGTGACATCTGGGACTTGCTCAACCTCAGCGCTCATCCCACGGTGAAGACTCAGATCAATGAGCGATCTATCGTTGAGCTTGAAAGCGAGATAGACCGCGGCGTAACTCTCCTCAAGAGGTTAGTCAAAGAGACGAAGCCAGAACGCATTCTCATCACCGCCGGCAACCATGAATTCCGCGTTATGAGGGCTATAGCCAATGCAGACACCAACGCCAAAAAACTGCTTGAGCTTAAAGTGATACGTGATGCCTATAGGTATGAGTCTATCTTCCGGTTCAACGAGTTGGGAGTTCCATTCAAGCATGCTGGAGAGTATCCGCGTGGCCTGTGGCTGCACCCATCTTTACCGCCAGAGAAGAATTTCTGGATAGAGCATGGCTACATAGCCCGCAAGAAGACAGGATTCACCGCCAATGCGCTGCTTGAAGATCGAATGAGCAACGTGCTTACCGGACACTGTGAGCGCCTATGTATGTTATGGCGCAGCGTGAATGGAGATAGACACTTCTGTGCCCTGGAAAATGGAAATCTGTCTATGCTTGGCGTGCCCGGAAAGGGAGATGGAATCTACTTCGGAGTGCCCCTCAGCGTCCCAGACTACCGTAACTCAGAACAGGGTCTAACGCTGCTTACCCATGTTTCCGATAAGTGGTTTCCCCAGGTAATACGCATCTCGCAGGGAACCTCGTTCTGGGGAAAGAAGCTCTATAAGACGAGGCTGAAATGATATTCCAAGGAACTTACTTAAGGAGATGGTATCGCGATGACAATCTTAAGTATTTCGGAGGTTCGCTTCCAGACGATACGGACATCATTTATGCCCCGCATAAAGGATGTATTGGAACATCTGACGAGGAAGATGTAGGGCCGTTCATTTTGATTAGCCCAGAATATGCCATCGAGGGACGCATGACCCACATGGCATTGTTGCATGAAATGGTTCATCTAAAACTCCTTCCCTATAAGAGGCATGGAGAAAGATTTCAAGTCGAGATGCTGCGACTCGCCAAGCTAGGCGCGTTTAAGAATCTGTGGTAAAGGAGAAACGTCAATGCTATCCGTCTATCTAGCAAGCAGATATTCTCGAAGAAATGAACTTCGCGAGCACGCTCGGATATTAGAGAAAGCGAGGATACATGTCACCAGCCGATGGCTCCATGAAGACGAACCGCTACAGTGCAAGCTTGGAGATCATAGCCCAGAGTTTTATCAAGAGACGGCCCTGATCGACCTTGAGGATGTTAGGCAGGCAGATGTCATCGTCTTCTTCTCCGAAGACCCACTCGTGGGCACACCGCGCGGAGGCCGGCATGTAGAGTTTGGATATGCTCTTGCGTTAGGTAAAAAACCAATTGTGATTGGCGGGGAAGAAAACATATTCCATTACTTGCCGTGGGTTGAGGTCTATTCATCGCTCGAATTATTCGTCGAAAGGTATGCGCATGCCGAAGCTGTCTGAAGGTGTAAAGTATGACGAAGGAAAACCACGCTATGACTTGCTTCCTCCATACGCCTTAAGCCAGCTTGTCGCTGTCTATACGTTCGGGGCCAAGAAATACGATGATGATAATTGGCGGTTAGGCATGAAGTGGCGCAGAGTATTTGGAGCCATCTTAAGACACCTGTGGGCATTCTGGGGAGGAGAAGAGACGGACCCGGAAAGCAACGTACCACACTTGGCGCATGCGGCCTGGGGATGCTTTACGCTTCTGGATTACATGAGATATCGACGCGAGTTTGATGATCGGCCATCAGCCGATGAAACTCCTCGTACTTCCCGGTGAATCGATAGTCTACCCATGCACCGCATAAAGTGCAGACTTTGGTTGCAATATCTGATGCAAACCAGAAGCCATTCTGCCACCCTATTTCATCTGCCATAAAATCACCTTCCGCCAGATAGATCTATTTGCTCGTATTCGCTATAGCTTTTGGCCAGCATGCGATCTTCCTTTGACTCCCCGCGTAAATTATCTATCACCAGGTCACCTTCTTCAATGGAAGCATAATCTTCGGAAAATATAAAAGTATCATGCCCCTCGTGCTCGGATTGCGGAGCCTTTTTCACTCTTTCTTCCACGCATCCATAGCTACCATATCCACAATAGTATGACTTACGGCATGTAATGCAGACGAAATTAGTGTTGCATCCCATTACGCACCCCCGTTATCACGGTGTTTGTTCTGGGATCATCCTTGTGAAGCTCGATGACTTTCTTCGTAAACCAGAATGGATCAGCCCTGTATAGTTCATCCTGGAACATTTCGGCTGTCCTGCGATGATATTCGAGTAAACCCTTAAGCCACTCTATCTCAGACCATGGCCAGATTCGATTGCGTAGAAATTTAATTACCATACTTCCTCTCTCCATCCCAAAATCTACACTGCTCGGCAATGTATTCGCAACTAGCCCGGCCTATCGGACCTTGCCGTTGTTTCGCAACGATAAAGACTGCTTTACCCCTTAATTCTTCGTTAGTTGGCTCGTAGTATTCTGGCCGATGTGGAAAGATCACCAAGTCGGAATCCTGCTCAACGTCACCAGACTCGCGAAGGTCAGACAAGACTGGTTCATGGTCTGTACGCTTGGCAGTCTCACGGCTAAGCTGGTGCAGGATGATGACTGGAATATCCAAGCTCTTTGCCATAGCCTTTGCGCCGCGCGTTATCATGCCAACCTCTTGTACGCGATTGCCGTAGCGCCGTGATCCTTCTGGCGGAGTGATGTGGTTGAGCTGATCGATGATAATGAGATCAAGTCCGGCTCTATTCTTTAGAACCATAGACTTTGATCGTATCTGCTGAATGCTCTGGCCCGGAGCATCATCGATATAGATTGGAGCCTCGGCAATCTCTCCCAGGGCCGTGCTTACACGCAGCCTGGAGGTATCCGTGGTGCGGCCTTCCTGAATCTCCCACAGCGGCACTCCAGCGCGTGCGGCAAGCATCCTATTTAAGATAGCGCGCTTCGCCATTTCAAGAGAGAAGAATGCGACTTTCTTATTAAGAACTACTCCCGCTTCTAACGCTATGCAGCACGCCGCACTCGTCTTGCCCATTGCAGGGCGAGCTGCTATCACAATCAAATCCTGCCTCTGAAATCCACACGTCAGCCTATCAAGCTCGCGTAGCCCGGATCGTATTCCATCTGCTCTGGCATTTTGCTCAAAGATTGCGTCGATTCTGGGGTATTGTTGCTTGACGTACTCCCCAAAGCTTTGCAGTCCAGATGCGATATTCTGTTCGGCCAGAGTTTGGAATGTTGTCTGTGCCTCAGCTACTATTTCATCGGCGTCGGTAGACTGGTCTGCGGCTGCGGTGATGATGCGCGAAGCTTGTGTGATGGTCTGCCGTAGAACAGACTTATCTTTGATAATCTCAATATATTCGGTGATGCTGATGCGGTATGGAAGTCCTTCCATAAGGCTGGCGACGTAGGCCACGCCGCCTACCGCCTCAATTTCTTTCTTCTTGGACAGACTCTCGGCCAGCGTCACGATATCTATGGCGTGACCGGATGAAATGAGGTCTGACATACGCGCGAAGATACGTTGATGGCTTGATAAATGAAAGTCTTCAGAGGCTAGCTTTTCCGAGGCCTCATAGAACGCCGCATTATCGAGCAGAATTGCCCCGAGTACAGACCTCTCCGAATCGAGACTGGCCGGCAGAACTCCCTCGAAATCCGAACTCACTTATCCGTCTCCGGGATACTGGTCTGTCCGACTAGCTTCGTATCTCGGCAGTTTTGATGCCGCGCCTCTATGATCCGGTAGCGGTCGTGGCGGTGAATGGGAGTACCGCAATCTGAGCAGTGTAGCTTGCCTTTCGGCAAAGTTTTAGACTTGCGGAATCTTTGGAACCATGTAGGTAGTTTCATGCAACACCTTCCATCTTTGGTTTTGGGGGACAAGGCTTAGGATTGTGCAATTCTACGAGGTGGCAATGCGCACATCCCCAAGCCAAGTTATCTAGGCCCCAGCCATATCTGCGCTTTGCCTTGAGGTGTACAAGATGTCCGTGACTCCACGGGTCTGGGCCATCCCACGCGAGAGGAATATCCTTGCAGGACGAAGATAGCTTCAACTCACATCGTCCACGTGCCCGCTCGTAAACTGCTAACCTTAAGGCTTCCTTCTCATCCGCATTCGGCTGACCGCGCCGCAGCTTTTTGCGTATGGGGATAATGTAGGGGCGCTTCATGCGAGCACCTTCATTCCGATCAACTGTTCCGCATATTCAGCAATGCAGCTTGCTAATTCGGAATGGATGGTAGCCAGTGCGGCAGCCCTGATCTTCTTATCCATATACATGAGATGGTCGATACCAGCGCGTGATGGGTATCGACCATCCCGGCGCATTTGACTGTATCCTTTACTAATCCCTTGTGGGAGAATCGGAGACACAGCATTGCCCCAAAGGTAGAAAGAACCGCAATGATGCACTGCATTGCCCACAAACTGCTGTGCGGCTCTGACATTTTCCATCACATAGGGAACGCCGCTGGCTTCGCATATCGAGCGCGTGTGATTGAAGAGTGCGATCCCCATTTCTGGATGCTTTGGATTGGGATGGAAGTGCTTCATGCCGTGCACGCTGAATTCTCCGCAAGGCGAGCTGGCGCAGATGAAATCGACGTTGAAAAATTTGATCGTATCGATGTTCATCTGCAAGACGTCCCGTTGCTCAAATTCACAACCCATTGGAATTTCTAGAGGTCGTACTAAGTCGACTCCGATACATTCCCATCCCCGCGCAGCGAATGCCTTGCTCCATCCAAATCGCCCGCAAAAGAGATCGAGAAGGCGCAGCTTCACTCTTCTTCACCATTACGCGCGCGCGACATTCTGCAATCGTGGGCGTGGCGGTTCTCAACATAGCCGCATCCTGGACATGGAAGCATATTGGGACAGTTGAGATAATGCCTGTCATCACCCAGGCAGCATACTTCTTCTTCGGCGCTGTGCTCGTGTGTCATACCGCGTTTACCTCCATTGGCTTACCGCAACGGCAACGCAATAGATACTCTGCGCCGGAGCGGGTGAGATAGATGCCCCACTGCGTATCGAAGCGGCACTTGTGAAACGGATTGAGTAAGTGGAATATCTTTTTCATGCCGCACCCCTGGCCCGGTTACGCAGCTTGGCCCGCTCAAGAATCCGGCCACGATTCTTTTCGTAGTAGCTCTGGTAATACGCCCGATCCTGTATGGCGGCACCAAATGGCTGCCGCTTTTCGGTCAGCGTCGATGCTGGTTTGGTGCCGCGTGGTCTCATGCCAATGATGGGCGAGCAGTCGCAATGGCTATCGAGGCGGGCAAATATAATCTCTTGCGTGCTGTTCTCAAGTAACCACTCAAAACATCCTTCGCATAGAGGCTCGTGCATCTTGTGCCGCGATATGATGAACATCGCTCCGGCCCCACATACATTGCAGTGGCTGCGCTGGCAAATTCTTTTTGGTCCCTGTCCCATAGATTCATCCTGAAAAAGGCCGGCGGATGTGACGAGCACCCGCCGGGTTAATGGAGGACAACTCAGTTGAATTGTTCGTACTTCCAACCCTCGCGGCTATCCCATGACACGCCGATAAAACGAAACTCTGGATATATTTCTGCGGCAATTTTCACCTTTACCCGAGCATCATCCTCCCAATGGGCACGATCCTCTTTCTTCCACCTAGCCTTAACCTCGTGTAACTCTACCGACCCATCGGCCAACACGACGAGAAAGTCAGGAGTTAGGAATGTGTTATTCGCCAAGCGAAGCTTGATCGATTCAAAGCGCCAGGAATGTATCTCGCCGACCATTTTGCGATCATTCAACAAGGAGGCGTACTTAGTCTCAAGACCATTCATGCGTCCTGGAACGTGCTGCGTGCGGCCACGTGCGCGAAAGGGATTGGCCATTACAGCACCCTCAGCGAGCGGCTCTTCTTGTCCGCGCGTCCGATATAGCCCTTGGCCTCAAGGCGTAGCACAAGCTTCCGTGCGGCCACAGCCTGTATGCCAAGCTCGCCGCCGATCTCGCGATAGCTGGGGGAATAGCCAAGTTGCCGGATCAGGTTTTTGATTTTTATGAAGGTGGCTTTCTGTGATGCGGTGAGTGGATCGCGCCTTACCATGTTCGAGAGCGTAGTACGGATCAGGATATTTTGTCAACACAAAATGCAATTAGTGATAAGAAAATTATATTCGGGATATCAAATGAGTACTATCTTCCGATTTCCACAATGATTTATGTTGCCAAACGTAACTTTTGTGTTGAGTATAACGAGTACGGACGTGTACCGATATGGATCCACAAGAGTGCCTTTTGACAGAAGTAGAGATGGCAGAGTTCTTAAAAACAAGCATTAAGACGCTGCAACGTGAGCGGTGCCAAGGAATCGGTTTCCCCTACCTAAAACTCGGGCATGGGCGCAACGCCAGGGTGCGGTATTATTTGCCGCATGTGCTTGAACACTTGGACAAGTGCAAGCGAGTACCCTCCGTGCGGGCACACTTCGAGGACACCTATGCTAAGAAAACGCGGTAAATACTGGCACTACCAATTTGAAGTTGACGGCGTAGCCTACTGGGGATCGACGCGGGAAGCCGTGAAGACCAGGGCCGAAATGTTTGAGTCTATCAGGAAGACTGAGATCAGACAGCAAGGCGGCAACGTGTTTCTGCGCAAAGCTCCTACGCTCATGGAATTCTCTAAGCGGTTCCTTGAGTTCAATCAACAACAACTCCAGGCCGGGTCCATCGATAAGGATACCGAGCTTTATTACAGGAACGGCTGGCGTTTGCTAAAAGTTACGGACGTGATCGGCATGCGCATGGATCAGATTGGTACGCCGGATGCCGCAGTGCTGAGCTTTCCGGGCGGGCCATCAAACGCCAACACTGCTCTTCGTACCCTACGGCGCATGCTGTCCTATGCCGCCGAGCTTGGGGTCATACGCGCCGCGCCAAAGATCAAGCTGCGCGAGGAGCACGGAAGGGAGGGGACTATCGAGCCGTGGATGGAACGCTTGCTGCTAAAGGAAGCTCCAGACCCATTGGCGGACGTGTTGATTCTCATGCTTGATTGTGGGATGCGGCCCGAAGAAGTCCTGCGCATGCGCTGGGAGCATATCTCGTGGGAGCGTGATCGCGCTCTGGTGCCCCATGGCAAGTCCCTGCGCTCCAGACGATACGTGCCCATGTCTAACCGTGTCCGGTCACGCCTACGGGCACGCCAGGCTGCGGGCGAGTGGGTATTCCCGGCTGATTCGACTCCCGGCTACCGCACTACCGTCTCAAAACAGTGGTTGGCTACTCTCAAGGCGGCCAATGTACGGGCGCGCGAAGAGGGATTGCCGGGCCTGCCCGAAAACATAGTGCTGTACTCAGCCCGCCACACCTACGCTACCCGGTACCTTGAGGGTGGCGGGAATGTGGCATCGCTGATGCGGTTACTAGGTCACTCCAGTTTGAGTACTACGCAGAAGTATTTGCACCCTGGGATTGCCGAATCAGCCGAAATCGTTAACCGCAACAATTGTAAAACTGTGGTGATGCCTGACATATTGCCTGACATTGCTACGCAACAGGACTGGGTAAATTGACCTTAACTCTATGATTCTAAATGGTGCGCCCAGAAGGATTCGAACCTCCGGCCTACTGATTCGTAGTTCACGGATGTTTTGTCTCCGCAACATTGGATTGTCATCGTTTAATCATTCCATATCAACGACTTACAATTCGTCGCCCGCACGGATGTATCTCCCGACAAAACCCTGCAATTCCCAATGTTTACTCACCGTTTTTCAAGTCGTGCCTGACAAAATCCTGACATCAAATAGATTTCCACACATATACCACTTCGGTACCATTGTCCGGTTACTAAGGTTGATGGCAATCTCATCGCATCCACCCAACAGCCACGGACCTCGATGCAAGGATATGCGGGATTCAAAAGGGATTTTGGGCCAAACCCTGCAAGGAGCCTTCACATGGTAATTTCTGCCACCTCAACCCCTGGAAATTCAACCCTAATCCTATCCGCATCACTCTTTATTGGAGCCTGCGAATGGTACAAACTCGGACTCAGCCTGCTCAAGCACCTGCCCAGCCAGGAAGTCCCCATTATGAGAAAGAGGCTAAGAAAATCTTATTGGCGGACAGTAAAATTATCGCTCCTCGCATCTCTTTTCTTGACACTAGGACGGTACACGCATGTACACTTGGAATACCAGAAAATGGCGGAAGACGAATACGACACGTTCAAGGATTTAGTGTACTATCTATGTACCAACCATAGGCCCGCTGTGCCAAGCGCTATAGGAAATACAAATGACAAACGGACCATTAGACCTGATAAACAAGAGAATTGCTGATATCGAGAAGGAACTCATCACCTACAAAGAGGCGCGCGCGGAACTAGAGCGCGCCTCGGGTATGGAGCCGACAGATGAGTACCCAAGCCTGCAACGCTTGGACTACGTGAACATGGCCCCTATCGAGGCAGTAGAGAAGCTGCTGGATCGATCAAGAGAGCCGATGCGTCCTCAGGACATCGTGAAGGAATTGTCTGCCGGTGGCGCTACGCTTAACAAGAAGCGCGGAGAGAACAACATCCGCATTGCTATCGAAAACAGCATCGTCAACAATCGGCTTATGCTACGCGGATCGTCAATCAAGAAGCGCGATCTGAAGGGCGTCCAGGAAGCCGTAGCCAAGAATGATGGGATGATTGAGCGAAACAAGTTGTGGGTTGAGAAGTGAGCTATTGGTATCCGTGCCCGCCGCGGGTCATATGGCATGAAACTAAAGACCCACCTAAAACAATGCAAACAATGTGCGACGTCGTAACGACTGGTTGGTGGAGATATTGATATCGGATCGTAAGTCTCACGATCAATACGGATATAGCTATCAAAATCAGCATCTTTGTGCGGAGAGTCATAATGTCCTTTCCCCAGACTTCATCCTTGTAATCACCCCGCGCAGTGCAGATACAGAACGGCCATAGTGTTCCGCGCGATCTCTCCACTCCACGTACCATTTCTCATACATATCGCGATCAGCGATGAGTTGTGCGTGATTTCTAGCTATAAGTTCGCAGGCATCGGCGATTCTTTGAAAACTTCCAGTGTTGACCTCCCCTAAATCCCACTCGTAGCCAGTATCATTACTAGTCACATTGAAGGTGCCACGACTCAAATCTCTTGTTTGCTTTTTTGTCTTCATACCGCCTTCTTTCCAGTAGAACTGCAATCTTTACATGGCTTGGCGTAGCGATGAATTATGCCAGGGCCGTACATCTTGGCGCGCCGGAAGACGAAAATAAATCCCAGGCCACTACACTTCAAGCAATCTGGCCGCTTTTTCATGATCCACTCCTGAACAAGTCGGCATCTGGACATGTAGACCAGTGTGTGATTGCTGGAGAGATGCCGCGCTCCATCGTATCCATTGGGATTAGCTTGCCCCTGGGGGTTCGCCACCACTCCAGCTCCGCCTGGCACGAGCGACATATGCCGTAGTCGCTAAATACATAGCCAGCGGTTTTCAACTCCTCAAGATTTTTTGGAAATGGCATGGCGCGTCCTCTTTACCCTGCTGGTTTTTTCGATGATCTCGACAGCCATGACGAACGGTAGATATCTGCTATATTCCGAACGACTCTTGGCAGCAGAAACTGCCGCTATACGGCTTGGATATAGCGGCATCGTATTGACTTTAATAGAGCGATTGTCGCCATCCACTAGCCTGTTAGATTTTGGTCTGCGAAAGATTCCCGTAGACGGAACGTTCATCACTACATACATTTTCTTCATGGCGTCTCCTTATAGTTCAACCACTGACTAGCAAGTTTGATTGCGCATCTCTCGCCGCAAATGTGCTTCGCGTAACTCCCCATTGCCATCCCTGCATCCCACTTCATGAGCTTGAAAGTATGCCTCATTGGAATGCAGAGAAACCAGTGGTTCGCTATGCCCTTTTCGGCCCCGCAGACATCGCAGGCAAATCGGATGGATTGGCTCACGCGTCCACCCCAACCTGCTTGGAAGCTAGGATGCTGGCCTCAGCTCGAATTTTCGACCAGTCCGAGTTGTACTGCTCGACGAAGCGTTGTATCTGCTTTTCATCCCAACCGATCACGTCGAATGCGGCTCTGGCCTCCTTCTCATCCTGAGATGTTTCATGGCTACCTTCAAGCGTGGGAGCTTCGTCTTGATATCCTGCCGGGATAAAGGTTCCCTCGATAGCTTCCTTCACGCTGATCGTCTGTCCGCCAACATCTGCTGAATAGTCCAGGTTGGCTGCCGTAGCAACCTCAATGGACTTTGGCATGTATTTGATAACCTGCAAAAGCGCGACCTTGCGACCATACATCTCAAGATTGTTTTCGTTCTGTAGGGCATAATGCCTTTTCCCAACCTTGTTGTAGCGGTTGAGATGCCTGTTCACCTTGCTGCGCGACCACACTTCAATTGCTGGCCACTGTGAGTTGCGTACCCATCCCACCGCATAGACATGCGTGAATGGCGTATCGTCGTCAGATTCCATTCCGGGTACATGCTTCAAATCTGGCCTAGTCCCCATCTGGTAGCTGAACTCATCACCCACGTGGACGGCTCCGGTCCACACGCTGGCGCGGCCTGAGCGCGATACAAGATCCACATATCCTTGCCAGCCTGGAACCAGTGAGCAGGTCCCGCCATATGGAATCAGGTAAGCCTGCCCCATGACGCCAGGCTCAAGGCCTAGCTGTGCGGCAATGATGATGCTCGCAAATACTGAGCGAGGATCACACTTACCAAGCTCGGGATTTTTCCTGAATTCCGTAAGGGCGATGCGCGCCATGCGGTCAGGATTGAGATGCTTTGGAAGGGCAAGAGCAATTTGTTGCTTGTACTCTTCCAGCATCTCTGGGAAGGTGAACGACTTGGTTTTGGACGCGAGCTCCGATGTTCCGGTAGCCTTCTTCAATTCAGCGACTGACATTGTTTCCTCCGTATATCTATGCGGCGCGGAACACGCGGAACTTGACAGGCTCTACCGTGTATCCCTTCCGCTCTTGTAGTTTTCGTGTAGCCAGCTTCTTACCATTTGAATCAACTATTTCGGTGTGATCTTTCATGAACTTGAATATGTCCAGCTCCATGAGTTCACACTTGGCCTCGTCACCCGCCAAGCCCTTCTTGAAAAGCTTGTACCGCTCGATAATCTCCACGATCTCCGATGTAGCCTCAATCGAGTTACCGCTATCTTTTGGCCAAGCAAGGTTCACATCTGCGAGGCTGGTGATGGGCGGCGCTACATGCTTGTCAACCATCTCCCAGAAGTCAATGCAGCGTTGCCGGATCAGCGAGATCATTTCCTCGTCACGCTCAGTGCGATAGATACGCAGATCGTCGGCCCCAATCATTGCCGAGCAGAGTGTGCGCTCACAGCCGCGTATCATCTGGCCGAAGAGAAACTGGACTGTGTAGTGGAGTGGAATCTCGTCTGTGCCCTGTTCGCCCCACTGATAGGCCACGCGTGGATGGACGGTTTTAACGTCGGCGTTCTGGACTCCATTTACATCCATCCATTCAAAGTCAATCTCGCAAGAGAGAAATGACAGTTCGGGATCGCAAAATCTTTGATTCCTGGAGACGATCTCGATTCCATATTCCTCGCGCGTCATTTCGATGACGTAAGGCTCAAGCATCTTCCCTCGCCGCAGTACCTTATCGCGGGATACATCGAAATCGTCCTCCACCTGCCCAGTCTTCTCCATCCAAAGCTGGTAAGGGGTTTTATAGGGCGATACGCCAAGGATCGCAGCGGCATCGCTTCCTCCGATAAATTTTGTGCGGTCCAGTACAGCTTCCATGTTTCCCTCCGTATTACATGCGCCGCGCCTAGTTAAGAATGCGGCGCATATTGGTATTAGTCTCTTACCGGAGCCCTGCCCCAATCGTTCACTTCTTCTGCGATGATGACTTCGCCCTCTGCATTAGAGGGGCATAGGTGTGGTTTGTGTTCCTGATGTTGAAGTGGAGTATCGTCGAGCACGCGAACAAAAATCTGCCCATCCCTCTCGTACATCTCCACGGCATCAGCTTCATCGGTACAGAGAGAGTGGTGATGTCCAGACTGTTCACCTAGAGCCAACGGGCGAGTGAGAATGCGTTTTGCTTTTTGTGGAATGCGATCCATATATGAACCTCTTTGGGTTAGTGTTGTGGTTGTACGCTGGCGTCCCAGCGCAGGAAAATCCGTCAACTGTGCTGCTGTACAAGCCGCGCGTCTGATTGATCTAGCCACCAGACCAAGACATCTCCCTGCCTGATGTATTTGCCCGACTTGTACTCTGCCTCAGTTTTCTTGAATGCCCGTCCTACGGCCTCATAAACCCGAGTTTCGTTGTGGGCAACACGCTGGATATACATTTTCCCAGTACTGGGGCAAACAAGCCGCACGAATCGCAGTGGGCGATCTTCAAAATCGCGCAAGATAGAACTCTCAAGCAGTTCGGCTTGCTCTTCGCCTTCGATATACTCCATTGCTTCTGGATTGCGATTATCGACAAGCGCCGATGGTTCTAATTTGGGGAAGCGCGAATGTAGAGTATCCGAATGGATAACCAGGACTTTAGACTCCTGTACGAATCTATGCCATCCCATCCGCTCAACCATGACGCGCCGAACTTCGGCATTTTCTTCTTTCGATATCTGCTCGACAGTGATTGCATCGGGATTTTCAATTACGATCTGCGGTACTCGTGTCCCATGCCATGCCCAAATAGAAAACCTATCTGGGTATCCCAAAGCTGGTCCATCTTCACAATGCAGGCGGCCTTCTTCATCGCGATGTAAGATGCTATGCCGCTCAGAAACCCAGCATATTTTTTCATGAGGAAGGAACCATCCCGCATGCTGTGCAAGTAGCGTCAATCCCTCTAATAACCTAGTTTGATCGCGAAAGCCGCATACTTCGCGGAAATAATCGTAGAAGGCCAGCCACCCGGCGTCATGTTGTCCATATCCGCTGTCCCAGACGCTGTCCCTGACGCTGTCCCTGACGCTGTCCCTGACGCTGTCCCCGACGCTGTCCCTGACGCTGTCCCTGACGCTGGCCCTGACGCTGTTCCCGACGCTGTTCCCGACGCTGTCCCAGACGCTGTCCCAGACGCTGTTCCCGACGCTGGCCCTGACGCTGTCCCAGACGCTGGCCCAGACGCTGTTCCCGACGCTGTCCCTGACGCTGGCCCCGACGCTGTCCCTGACGCTGGCCCCGACGCTGTCCCTGACGCTGTCCCTGACGCTGGCCCCGACGCTGGCCCCGACGCTGGCCGGAAGATTGAGGACAATTGCTCTCGTCAAACCTTGGGATAGCGGGGATTCACACCATACAATGCGTGGATGCGCCTTGCCTGCGGACTCATAGGCCAGATTGATGGCCCGCTCCGCCTCAACTCGATTAGCTGGCTCTGTAGATAGACCAATAGACGTCCACTTGTCACACCATTCGTTAAGGCGCTGAGTTTGTTCCGCAGTAAGATTTTCGATCTTAACCATTACTTTCTCCGTGGTTTTTCGTAGCTAAAGTTGAAGTCGACACGCATGATTACAGGAATAATCTTTGCCAAATGGTGATGCCCACACGCATGGAACCAATCTGCCGAGCCGAGTTCGGGCTTATTGGTCGCCGGCAGATGTGCCACGGTTGGTTTACTGATCGAATAGGCTATGAAGGTGTTAGGCAGTTGTGGGCGATGCGGAGTACCTGGTAGCTCCTGGCTGGATGCGGCTACTGTACACAAAATCAGAAAAATCCATACAATCACTCGCCAGAGTCCGTACCCCAGAGCCGCAAGGATTGAGGATACCCAAACCGCATTCATCAAGCCTTTCCAAAGACCAGCGGAATTTGCATAGAGACGCTCAAAGTGTTGATCTTGTACCATCACTTCACCCCCAACAGCCAGACGGCAGCGTATTCGATAGCCACAGCCAGAATCACCAGCGTACCCATAACCACCACAAAGATGATGCCGAAAAGATTCACTCCCCCTCCTCTGCGTCGTACATCCATGTTGGTTGCTCGATATCGGCGCTGCCGTGAAGATTGTGATATGCGGCATCCCCAGCCTTTAAAAGGGCGCGCAGTTTGAACTCGTTGAATCCCCAAGCGTAGAGTGGGTGTTCTATCGGCACTTCCCATTGGCACAGGTCGTGGTCGTAGCTCATTCCAATCTGCTTTGCCAGAGCAACCAGTCTGGATAGCGAGTAGACTAGCTCTTTCATCGCCGCCTGTTGCTCTGCGGTAAGCGTTTGAAACATTGCCTGCGAGCGGCAAGAGTCCGAGCAGTACCAGACCCCATTTGGCCCTTCACCCGCATCGCCCAAGTACAGGCCAGATGCGTGCCACTCCCTATCCCCATCGTCGCCGCGATTCTCGCATTCGCGTAGACAAATCGGGCAGGTTCGATAATCGGAGATCGCGTAGCCAGAGCCAAACTCCAGCGTCACTGATCGATCTCCGTAGGGTACATAAGTGCTCATTTGCGGCTACCTCATTTGTGGTACTGTAATGCAGTTTGTACACACAAACGAGCTTTGTCAAGAGAAAAATTAATTAGTCACGATATTTTTTGCAAGCGTGTCAGTTTCACGGCCAGGCGCGTAATCTTCGAGCAACTGTCGAACATAGCTGCCGATAGGCATTTTGGCGTGTTTGGCTCTGCGCGCCAGCTCTTTTTTGGTGGAGGCAGCAATGCGGATCATGACCACTTCGGATTTGAGCGACGGCTTATTTTTTTCCATAGGAGTATCTCTCGGGGAACCGGGGCCGCATGAGACACGGCCCGCCTTAGCTACTTCTTTTCTGCCGACTTGACTGTTTGCTTCCAGACGTTATGCTCGCGGTCGTAGGAATAGTCGTCTCCCCAGCCATTTGCTTTCTTGACTTCGGCCATCCACTCAGCCAGCTTCTTTTCTTGCTCTGCGTATTGCGTCTGCAATGGCTGCATCTGGGCTGTGGCGTCTTTCTGGATAATTGTGGCCTGGAGCTGAAGATTTTTCTCTGTCTCGACATAAAGCCGCGCGCCAGTAGCGTCATATGGTGCTTTGGGCGCAACCTCAACTTGAATAGGCTGGATAAGAGCTGGTGTAGCGGGTGGATTCTGCGCAAAGGCTGCGGAGCCTAGCGCGAGGATGAGTATTGCGGCAAGTCTCATGGTACGGTTTCTCCTGGTAAAACTTTGTCTGTGGGTAGGATTCGATACCTACTATCCGGGTGCTCGAATCGAACGAGCCCTCTTTACTTTTGCATTCAAGAGCGACACCATGTTCCCAGTCCTTGTTGGAAGATTTGCGGTCATACCAACTTGTTAGCGTGTCCTTGGATTTTCAGCCCTCGCAAGCCACCGATTTCCACGCCGCCACAGACATTAAGATGCTGCCATAACCGTGTACAAAATGCAATAAGCGGTGAGAAAATAGTTAGGAGAAGAGGTCATACAGGAAGGTAGCTGCAAAATAACCTGCGAGCGCGCACATGAGAAGCGCGAACTGCTCAAGCAGGATCACATGAAAGTCTGGGTAAGCATTCCGCCCCATCCAGTTCAGCGGCCCGTGCCACAACCAGGCATAGCCCTTAGATACTCGATAGACCGCACCCAACCTATATGTCCACGGCACATAGGCTGCCAGTAGGAACGCTAGGGAGAGATAGGGTATAGCCACCAGCGGCAAGATGTGACGGCGCAGCATGACCCCAAGGATAGCGCGAGAATCTAAATTGTCAATCCCGTAAAAGTTTTCATAGATCGCGCCTTGACAGATTTGTGGAGACAAAATACAGTTTGTGGTATCCAGCCTGATCCCTGGATGCCTCCGTTCGCGTGGTAGGGGTGAGAGGCCGATCCCAAATCGGCCCCATCCGTCCTTATCTAATGCCAAACGAAGGTCACGCGAACATTTCCGCACGCCAAGAAGTCAGTTTGACGCGATGGGATTCGTCTGCTTTGGAGATTTTATATGGATATGGCAGGAGGCTCTTGTTTAAATGGCTAATACTTGGTTCCGTTTTTATTCCGAGTTTTCGCACGATCCCAAAGTCCAAATGATGACGGAGGCTATGCAGCGCCGTCTCGTGATGCTTTTTTGTGATAAATGCAGTGACGTTCTTGTGACGTTAAGCGAACAGGAGCTAGCGTTTCGTTGGCGCATCAGTGACGAAGAGTTAGGTAAAACAAAGAGTGTTTTTATCGACAAAGGCTTTATAGATGATGGCTGGAACATCCTTAATTGGAACAGGAGACAGTTTATATCTGACAGTAGTACGGAGCGGACGAGGAGATATCGGGAACGGAAGAGAACGTCACATAAGAGTCACAGTGACGGCGATGAAACAAAGAGTGACGCCCTAGATACAGATACAGATACAGATACAGAACAGATACAGAACAGAGAAGAGCTTACGCTCTTGTCGTCTGAGTCGACCAGCGATCATCTCGCGGTTTTTCCCGAAACGTGGAATCGGTTGTCAGGATTTTTGCCAAAGGTGGAAAAATTTACAAGCTCCAGGCGTAAGAAATTAGCTAGCCGAGTACACGAAGGACTAACCCTGAGTAGGTTTATAGAGGCAATCAAATGGTGCACCGTAAAACCTCATCTTCGCGGAGACAATGATCGAGGCTGGACCGCAACTTTCGATTGGCTCATAGAAAACGACAAGAATCTTGAAAAGGCAATGACCAACAGCTACGGATTGGTACCAGGAGAAAACAATGGCAAACGAAATAGAAATACCCCAACAACCGAGCACAACTCAAATGCGCTACAGGAAGCTGTTCAACTCGCCGGACTCAAGGAGGGTCCAGCTATTGGCAGCGGAAGCACGTCTGATGACAGTTCTACAGACGAAAATAGACGCTCAATTATTGCACATATGGGCAGACAACCTGGAACAATTTTCCCCAGAACAATTGACGCAAGCCTTCACGAGGGCGGAGATGGAGATCAAGGCATGGCCGTCCGTGGCGCAAATCGTTGAGTACATCTACGTAAATCAGTTTGATGAAGAGTGGAATATGCTTCTTGCCGGCCTTCCACGGCACACTGTCGAATGGAAAGACAGGCAATCGCGCAAGGTGCCAGGATCGTGGGAATTCCAAGGATCAGATCGTGTTTGGGTTGAGGGAGAATTACTCCCTGAGATTCCAGCGCCTGTATTACCCGCATACCTGGAGCGCGCCCTGCAAACCTTCGGCCACGGCAAATGCGAGGATGGGCTGAGACGCATCAAGGAAAATCATCCACACTTCTGGAGCCGGGAAACCGAGAGCCTCCAGGGACAGCACAACAGGGACATGGAAGCCCTCAAGGGCAAGTTTTGGGTGGAATGGGTCAAGGCGCGGCAGCGGTAAGCGGTTGGTGACAGGTAAAGTGATTTACCGGATACAAAAATCTAGTAATCGGAGATGAGAAGTGCAAAGAGTCGAATCTGATTCATTTTCCCTACACCACCGAGATATTCATGTTCATGCAGAACTAAACAAAAATATGCAACTCCTGGGGGAAATATGGAAAGAAAGCTAGTAGTGCCAGAGGGAATGATTAAAGCGATCAGCGATAGACAATGCAAAATATGGGGTGCAAGCCAGGGAGATGACTTTATTCGCGATTTACTATTGCCAGCCGTCGAATGGCTTACCGACAATCCAGCCATTACAGCCCCATCCATCGTGGATTGCAAGAAGCTCTATGTAAATTTTCTTGCGGCCAAACGAACCATAAAGGATAGCGGTATATTTCAGGAGAAAGATATCGATGCAATAGCGCTAGGTACGCCCATAGCCGAATGGCGGGGCCTCATGTTCCTTGCGCCAGAGCTAGAATTGCCGAATGAAATAAAAGGCCTTCTCTGGCCAATTACCTACCGCAATTCTACGACTATAGAACACAATAAGGCAGTCATCGCCGCTTTTGAGGCAGGCAAGGAATTCGCCGCGTCAGGCAGCACAAAATAATTCATCAGCTACGCGATTTGTGTTGACAAACATATTCTTCCGTGTACAAAATGCTGTACAGTAAAAGTGAAGAAAGATGATCCAAGTCAATGCGGACTTCAAAGACAAGCGCGAGAATCAGTCTGAAAGTGGAGGATAGCCAAATGTTAGACCCCAGCAGATTGATTGACCCAAGACAGATTACGCAATTTGCGCCTGCAACTTGGAACGGTATGCCAGTTCTACCAATAGCGTGGATTGACATAGACATAACCGACGTAGAAACCACGTTAGCCGTAATCGAAGAATTAGGCCAAATGTGGGTACTCGAACCAGAGTTCGATGCTTGCGGATATCCAGTAGTGGTCCTGTAGGTTGATAGGAGATTGAGATGCGGACTTCATCACTTGACGTGAAGTATGCGATTGCCGCTTCGATAGACGGCATAGAAGAAACCCTTCATGTATTTGATTCCCTTAGCGATGCCAGATTAAGAATTCGCACGCTTCGCCACATGGAAACGCATTGCACAGAAGGGAATGGCTACACAGGACGAAGCTATGCCATCATGCGCGGTACTTCATCATGCGGCTGGAAGCAGGTCAGGTAACCGCCCGCACCGGGCACGCACAGGAGAAAAAGAAAATGACACAAGCGAAACATACGCAGGGACCATGGGAATTAGGCTCGCCGGGATTCGCGATGAACGATGGCTCCACGCTCAGAAATGACGACTAGCAGCTACAGGAGTACATCGGAGGGGGAATTGAATATGAAACTAAGTGAAGCAATGATGTTAGGTGCGGCAACCTGCAAAATGGTTCCCGGAGATTGGAACTCATGCGCACTCGGAGCCGCCGGCAATGCTGTTGGGATACCACAGAGTACGATTGGCATATTGAATATCATGGATGATCTACGAGATCGCGCCGCCTGGATATCCGATTATTGGCCGTGGCTTGAATCGAAGAATTCCTTTGGCGATCGCTGGATGACTATTATCTACACGCGATTTGATTTCTCTGTGTGCCCCGGTTATGAAACCTTGGAGCAACTAGCCGATTACATCCGAAGCATAGAGCCAAGCTGTGGGGAGTGCAATCGATTTGCATGTATCTGCTGCGCAAAACTGCCGGATCGCGTGGTTGACTGCATAGAGATGGAGCAAAAGGCTGTGCATCCTGTTCCGCTGGTTGAAGGGATTGAGCAATGAGGATACGCAGGGAGTTTCTACCTTGGGCACTTCTTTTAGGTTTGTTGACGGGAGCGATATTAAACTTCTTCTTTGATCCTTCTTGGAATTGGAAGTGGTAAACGGGAAAGTTGCGGAGAAGCCATGAGCATTAGCGAGCTAGAGTTGGATGCGTGGAAATTCAGAATATTAAAACTAGGCAAAGGATTGACTGGTAGAGAATCTCTGCGTCTCATCCGCGAAGTGAGAGAGTTACAGGAACAATTGAAAGCCATGACCACTGGTAGATCAGAATTGATGTTAAATACGCTGAAGCCCAAGCTGGCAGATTGCGAGAAATCGCTAATCGCAGCCGAGCACCGCGAGAAGGTGGCGATGAGGGCGCTGGTGCTGTCAATAGGGACATCGTGTGCCGGATATCCCCTAACGGAAAAAGGAATTATACATCTGAAAAATGTTTGGCTGGAGCAGGCCGGGAAGGAGTTGCAACCATGAGCGCCAATACTAAAGAAGTAGTTGAAATGGCTATGGCGTTTATCTTCGCCTATTTTTTAGGGCGATTGATCCTGAAAGGTTGGAAGTGATGCGGAACGAACTTAGCTTAGAGCAGAGAGCGGAGAAACGGTATAGCTCCCTATATTGCGATGCCGATACAGCTCCTAACTTGTGCACGGCGATAGAGATGTTGCGGGATGCGCTATTGCAGTCTCCGTGTAATTGCTTGTATAGGCCGGTATCCGGGAAGAGAGAACGGGAAATAATTTTATGCAGGCGCTGTGAGGCCCTAGCCAAGACGGAGGTTCTATGAGCGAAACAACGGAAGTATTCGAAATTCATGACGGTGCTACCGCCAGAGGCCATGGGGTGGATACTTGGGTATGTAAATCCATCCAAGAGGCTATCGACACGCTGTATATGGATTTGGATTCTATGGAAGAAAACGATGAAATCAAAATCGTATTCAAGCGCTATACGCAGGCAGAAATGGTTGAAATCATCTATGACTGAATTTCGGAAGCAGGCAATTCTGGACGTAGCCGATGTTTTAGAGATTGATCTGGTAGATTACGCCCGTACCCAGCGCGAACGCGTCCTAGAATTAGAGCATGCGCTGCGTAATTGCAGGATCACTTTTCAAGGGATATTTACGGCTAAATGGCGCGAAGAGTTTACAGCATGGGCCAAGAATAGGGCATTTAGCGAGCTAGGCGCTATAGAAGCAATTCTGGCGCGAGAGAAGAAAGAGGAGAGTCATGGAAAAGCATAAGTTTATATCTAGCGGGAATGGTTATGGAAGTGTCATCTGTGCTCGATACACTCCCAGCACAAGAAGTTTTTGCAATCGCTTTGAAGGCGATCCCATCCACGATGTAAAGTCTGTTGCACCAAAACATGACGGAAGCGAACACTATTACGCAGAAAGCTTCGGCCTGAAAGTAGGCCCTAAGGAAACACGCGAAGAAAAAGCAGACCGCTTTAAGCAGGAGAGCGGTAAGGAGTTTCATACTTCCGACTGTTCTACTAGCATAGCTCCTGCGGAAGAGCCGGGGCCATGTGATTGTGATGCAGATGATCCCGCTATCGGCTGGATAAATATGGTGATGGGTTGGGCACGTATAAATCATCTCGAATCTGACGCCGTTATATCGGCATTGTGCCATGCAAAAGATTTTGTAATTGACTATAAAGCGCGAATACGGGAACTTGAACAACAGTTGAACAAATTCCAGAATACGGTGTGGAGCGAGCAGGCTGATGTACAGGAATCCGTGCTGCAAAAATTCGATGTGCGGAACAAGATGGCGCTGCTTGAACAACAGTTGGAAGAGCGGGATGCGGTAATAGCCGATTGGAAATCCAAATACGAAGGCGCGAAGATAGCCTTCAACAGCGCCTGCAATGCAGAGGCTGGCATGTCTGCCTATTCTGGCCAAGTGGATGTGATGATTAACCATGCGAATCGACTATATACACTCGCCAATTCAGAAACAGAGAAGAAGGGATGAATAAGCCCTGTCATTGCTATTGGGAGGCAATCACTAATGCTGCGCGGCATATCGAGGGGAAAAATGATAGCTATATTTGCAATTACATGTAGATGTTTCGCATTCCTACTTATCGTAGAGATGATGCAATGTTTTATGGAGGGAAGAATTCCCTATGGTTCTTGGGGGCCAAAGTTACTCGCTGTAGCTAGCGCATGCTTTTGGACGCTTGCTAACTATGCTGAACATGTGGAATTTAAAAAAGAAGATGCTAGCGCTCAGTCAAAGCCGGGGAGAGAGAAATGAAACACTGCTGGCACGAAAAGATCAAAGCTGGGACTGGGCTAATCAAGTTATATGGCGTCGAAGTATGCTGCTTCTGCGGGCTTGAACACAATCCCTATGCGCTTATTCCCGCAAAGACCACGGAAGCTTTGATCCAGATAAAATTCCACCGTCTAAACCTGATGGAGAATGTATCCGGGAAAGGGGATAAACCATGAATATCAGAATACAACGTTGCGATGACAGAATCGAAACCATTGTTCTAACTGAACCTATAACTATCCATCGTGGCACAGAATTAGATTGCCTGAAAACTTCAACTGGAATGTCTCATTTTTTCACGAAAGAAGGAAAATATGATGGATGGGAAATAGCAATAGATGAAGTGAGTGGTATTGGAATCCCACTTGAAGATGCAGTTCCATTCGCCCTCCGAATTGACGCCGAAAGAGAAATAGAGGATCAACCATGAAAGAAAAATTACTTCCTGGATTATATGTTTGCTGCAAATGCTGGCATCGCGGACGCCTGCTTATTTGCCGCAAGTGTGACCATCACATTTGTATAAGTTGCAAATGAAGAAAGAGGATCAATCATGAAACCAATCATCATCGCACTGCTGCTGGCTGGCACGATAGGATGTGCATCGCCAAAAATGGAGAAAAGCTCCACTCCGAATCCTAGTGGGATTTGGCAGATTCCTGTTCAGGAAGACGCGCAGTGGTGCGATCCCAAAACAACGGGAGGATCGACTAACGGACTTCAATACTTTTATTGCAAGCCGAACGATAACGGACCGGAAGACCGCAAGGGACGGTGGGAAGAAGACGTTGAATCGGAACAAGACTTGTATGCCCAGGAGCAACACAAATCTGAATTGGCTGATGCTCTTGTTACGCGAGTTTTAACTCCCAAAGAAATGAAAGAAGTTTTGAACTACAGATCATCGCTATTCGTTCGGAACATGCAACCTTATCGGCAAGAGGAAGTGGATCAGGAGTATTTGATGGCGCTTAAAATTCAAGCTCAACTTCGGGAGATGAAATGAGAATACTACTATCGGTATTGCTGCTGGCGGGCACAGCGTGGGGACAGCAACTACCTGTATGTCCCGGAGCAAACAACAAAACAGCTAATTGCGTCCTTGTAGGCCCGGAGGTTCCGTGGGATCAGTATTCCCCGGACCCTCATCATCCCGGATATTACTGCGCTTTTAAACGCGGTAAATTATTGGCGTGCGAGCTGCCTACACTTGTGCCAATTACGCCGCATCCAGACCCGGATATCATAGTTTACGATCTGCCAGCGGCTCCATTCCTTCCTCCAGTCAATACCTGCCGCGCACCTGAACCATCTGCGAACTATGGCTGCAAATTCTGGGACGCTGGACCGATTGGACTCACGCGCTATGAGTATTTCGAAGCCCAGGAAGCTATTGTCAATGTCCTCGACCATGTTCAGCTCAACAATGCCGAATGGGAGAATCTGGACGCACTCGCGCATGCCGTCAACAATGTCTATCTCTTCCTCGGAACAAGCAAAGCTACCGAGACGGATGCGGTGAAGGCTAAGCTGGAACTCGACGCGCTTCATATAGGAGAGAAGCTGGCCAAGCACCACATCCCTACGCACGAAGAAGACATGGACGAGCTTCTGCGCAAGATGGATGGCTGGGGGAAGAAGCTGTGATCTGGCAGGATGTAATGCTGTATGTGTGTATCGGAATTGGGTTGGGATTATTCGTGGGTGCCCTATTATGGATTCCAGAAGATTCAAGATTTTGGGTATTTAGTAGGAAAAGTAAACAGAGGAAGAAGCCATGATGCTGAAACGAAAGCTCTGGATATGGGTCCACGATAAGCTTGAAGACGCCTGGGACTGGGTGTACTGGCACAAGCTTTACGAGAAGCCGGCAAGCATGTACGGAGATGATGGGATATCCGTCGTCGAGACTAAGTATGGAAGCGGCGCTACTGCCGCCATTACCCACGGCAAGATTACGAGTGTCACGATGCCGGTTGGCGACCGTATTCAGGCTCTTCGCAAGAGCATGGATGAGGCGGCAAAAACAGTTGATAACTGGTCAGCAGCGAAGCGGGAAAGCGCTGATGTGGCGATGCAAACACGAAGCCTAGCCTCGCTTTACGAGTCTCAGATCGGAATCAAGAAAAATCCCTGGCAATAAATTTCTCACCACAAATTCATCTGTTGAGTAGACAAACCTCGCGCCTAATGCTATAAATTTTTGGTGGATTTCCTTCCAGTAATCGGCCCTCGGCGGCTTGAAGAATCTACAGGAATACCAACGCTGGACGAGATTTGTGCCGCCGTTGAATCCACACGGTTTGATGATGATGTGGGCTCCGTACATTCCAAAATACACAGAGCGTTGATAGCAAAAGGGTTTAGAGCCAGAAGAGAATATGGACCGATTCTCTATACGCGTAACAACGGAAAACTGTGCTCGCGAGGCAGAGTCGATCTATTTGCTTGGAAACAAGGAGTTTCCATCGCAATAGAGATCGACAATAGAAGTCCCAGAAAGAATTCGATCCTCAAGCTGCGCGCCGTAGCCGCAATCTACAAAATTATCGTGATTCGTAAGGGATCATGGAAAAAAAGTGTGCCAGGCATCGATTTGGTCTTGACAATTGCCCAAGAGATCGATTAAAAGAAAGAAGGGTTGGGAAAATAGTTTTTGTGGATAGTAAATTCTCTCGACTGAAGTCGCGTGAAGTACTCATAAGGACAAGTAGTAAGAAGAAGTAGAGAATTAGTAGAACGGCAAGTATTTAGATTACTAGATACGCGAGAACTAGAGAAATTGCCAGATTTGGTTCAATCCACCGAATCCTGGTAGCGAAACTGGCCGCCGAAATAGCCAGTTGAGGATTGAGAGACTAGCCCATAGTCTCTGCCCACTACCTGCAAGACTTCCGACGAAATACAAATTCAAGAGCGCCGATGCCAACAGCCAACGCTTCTACGCCTATCCGTCGTAGTCCTGAGACATTCGAGCGCCGCACGGTATGTGTGGTTGACCGTGAGAATGCCGGACACCTTGAGGGCCAGCATATCCGCTCATGTGTGGGATGTTGCAGAACACACTTCACGCGCAGCAAGGCGCTAGAACTTGTAGCTACCGGAGCGGTGGAGTGGATTGGCAAAGGCAAGAACGCTATCAGGTGGCGCGATCCGCGAACCTGGCAGAAGAAGATGTGCGGCGCATGGGGCGGACCAACGATGCAGCTTGTGCCTGGAGTTGGCCGGCGATGAGAGATTGGCTGGTGAATGCGATCCTGAACAATTGCTGCCGCATCCTGCCGTACTCGTGGTGCTGCTTTGTGGCTGGATGGCTACTCATTGATTTTGAGGGTGGAGTACGAAGCTACCGCAAGGCGCTACACCGGATTGGTGGTGAACTGTGAAGCACAAGATAGTCCTGTTACCGGCACTACTGATTGCATCCAGCCTGATGCTTTCCTGCCATCATGTAGCGAGCAGGGCTGAAGTAGAAGCCATTGCGCCTTCGGCTGAGTTGAAGCATGCAGTAGCCGAAGTAGAAGATATACGCGGTCGCATCGATGCGTACTCCGATGACTCCCTGGGACAGTATGAACAGAAAGAGATCAAGCTGGTCCGCGGAGACTTGATCGCTTTGGACGATACGCGGAACGAGGAAGAGTATCTTGCGGTCGTTCGCGACTTGGAAGTCAATTGGCAAGCACTTGTTGCCGAAGACGAGTATTTGACCACGATGTATATTCTCTGACAAAAGTCAGGTGCTATGGGTTATCCGAGTACCTGCGAACGCCTCATAAGTCATCGTAGAGCTTCAATTTAGACCAAAATGGCCACAAATCAGCAAGTACCCATAAAGTGCCCGATGTACCATCACGAGCGGTTGAACGCTTTCGAGTGTCTCGGTTGCATGGAGATGATTGAGATTCCGCAGCGCATCATGACTGACCCGGAAGCATTCACTGAGTTCAGGGAGCTGCTTGAGTTGGACCATTCATCTTGCGCATACTACGGCGATGTGAAGGAAGCGCGGATGGCGCGCGAGCATCGCAAAGAGGCGGACCGGCGCAAGCTGTTGCGCGGCAAGAGCCCGAGTTTTGCCGTATGAAGACATTGAAAGACCTGTTTTATTGCCTGCTATTGGTCTGGATAAAACTTGTTAAGGCCCAACGCGTTTTTGGTGAATTTCAGATAAAGATGATCGAGTCAGTGACCGAACGGGTAAGCCGGAACTCGTAATGCCTACTACCTGGAAGAAGACGCAACGCTCAGAGCGTATTCGTATTCGTAAAGAGAAGCGTGAACGGGGCATCAAGACCGCTCGACGCACCTTTGCATACTGCGTGATGACAACCGAGCTGGCTATACCCGAGTGGGCTTACGAGCACTCGATTCGCGAGATGTCAGCCTCGGAAGATCATGTATGGCTGCAAGCTGGCCTGGCGCGCATACTGGCGCGGATGGATGTGGAGTCGGGCGGCTTCCCACAAATTACGAAAGTTGAGTATCGCCGCTGTGGTCAATGCGGGCGCATGAACCTGAACTTGCTGGCCGAGCACCGTCGCAAGCTTGATGAGAGTTGCACGGATGGCCGGAAGCTTAGATGTGGGCCGGAGTGCTCGTTCAGGGCTTGGGAGAATCGGGGAGAGCTATGACCATCGCCGACTGCATCTTCATCGGACTGATCGCGATCCTGGCCTCAATCGTTGTAACTGCAAACTTGGCGCTGGACTGGCTAGAAGCTTACGAGAACCGCAAGGGACATGAAGACCATGACTGAAACATCTGAAACATCTGAAACACTGATATACCCGCGAGATGCCGTCAAGATACGAGAGGCTATAGATGCAGCTTTGCCGTCTGGAGCTTACGTAGTAGACGGCAATCTTCCTGGTGGATTCTGGGAGCGGAGCAACCATAAGTCAATAGATCGAGACCTGATGGTCTACTACCCAACTGGAATCAATCGGCCAGATGGCAAGCCGGATGCTATGCAGGTAGTTACTGGTTTCATCGGAAACTCCTTTATGCCACAAGATATTAGAGATCGTGCCATTGCAAACTCTAATTGGCGGGGACTACGGCTAGTAGATTTCGCAAGAAGTGATGCTGCCCCAAAAACAATGGAAGGCCGCGCCGCCTTCAATGTGGCGATGGCTAAGGATTTAGATGCCGACCCAAGGATGGTTAAGTATGAGTGAAACACCGGACAGCAGCACACTCTTTGGCGTTGCCAAGAAGCTCACAAAAGAGCTTGAGGAATTGCCTCTGCATACCCACGCCGCAGTTATCTCGCTGATGAATAGCGCGCTACAGCACAGGCAGATAGCTCTTCAGGCTGACATGCAGCAAAAGCAAGCTGACGCGCAGCGCGAGGTTTACGAGCAGGCTGAAAGACGGCAAGCGTTGAAGGAGTCGGGGCTGGTGCTGGCATGACGTGCGAGCACAGGGAAACGCGCAGGATTATGCCCCTTCTCGAGAAAGACTACCGCAAATGTCTAGCGTGTGATGCCAGATTAGAGCTTAGCCGCGAAGAGAAGGATGCAACTCTTCAATACGCATGGGATCACGGCCTCCTGTCTAAGGGATCACTGCCTTTCGCAGGCGATACCGCAGATTGGGCAAGACGCAATGGAATCAATTTGAAAGACGCTCCAACGTTTGCCGAATCTAGAGAAAGAATACTGAGCATTTGAGTTTGCGGTAAAGGGGTGGCCACCCTGGGGTTGTTACCTTATATCGGGTAACGTAATCGAGCGAATTAACGCCTACTTGTCCTCACCGCAAAACTAGGAGTACGGCATGATCTCTTTTCTGCTTCTCGGTGCCGCAATTGGTTTTGCCATCGCGTGGTATGAGAAACGTAAATGACAGTAGAAGCTAGGGTCGAAGCCTTTGTTCAATCTGTCATTGAGGAATATGGACTGAGCGCAATCTTCGCCTCTTACAGTCGGCCAGTTGGAGATAGCAACATCGAGGTTGGCTACTCGGCGCTGGGCAATGAATTTGAGCTTGGCGTGGCCATCTCTGCTGGCGTGCAAGCGTATCAGGGAAAAGTGGCCGACAACATTTTAGGTAATGGAGACGTGCTTGATTCGTAAGCTCTTGCTAGCCATGCTAGCGCTCACCGCACCAGTCTATGCACAGTACGCAACTCTTACCGGAAATCTCCAAGCTTCGAACGGCCTACCCGCCTCGAACTACACCATCAGCTTTACCCCATCCCAAATCTTCTTTGTGGCCGGTACGGGAGTAGCCGTAAATACAGCCACATTCTGCGCTACAAGCGTGGATGGATCAGTGGTTGGCATCCCAAATCCACTCCAGCAAAGTGTAGTTACTCCAGGGTTTAGTGGTACACTGACCCCTGGAAACTACTATGTCCGGTACACGTTCTACATCGCCTCGTCCGAGACGCTTCCAAGCCCTGAGACAGTCGCTCAGCTTACCAGTACGGGCCAACTCTCGGTCGCCGATCCCATCGCCGGACTGCCTAGCGGCGTACTGGGTATACGAGTCTACATTGGAACGGTATCGGGCGGAGAATCCCTTCAGGGGTCTACAGTTGGAACCAGTCCGTATGTACAATCAGTACCCCTCGTCAGCGGAGCCAGTCTTCCTACCTCCAACAACTCAGTCTGCAAGCAAATAGCCAACGATGCCGGCTGGCCTACGGGCACTGGCTACAACGTTGCGCTTAGCGATCCATCGGGAAACACGCTGCCTGGCTACCCTATGCTGTGGCAGTTGCTGGGGCCGAACACGACGATCAACCTGTCAAACGGCCTGCCTTACTATCACGGCGTAGTCACCTATCCTGTCCCAATCCTTGCTTCGCCGCTCAACCATGCCACGCAAAGCATTTCTGGTTCGCTTAACCTGACGGGCTATAGCCTGCTCAATACAAGCTCTATCGGTGTAGGCACAGCGCTGCCCGCATATCCCGTCGACGTGCGCAACGGCTTCATCAACTCCAACCTTGGGTATTTGGTGAATGGCACATCGGGCACGGCGGGACAGTGCTTGGCATCAGGTGGGGCAAGCGGGCCAGATACATGGATCAATTGCCTAACCTCGGTAGCCAGCTTCTATCAAACGGTTGCATCGAATGGCACGGCGCAGACACAGCGGCCTACACTAAACTTTACGCCACGATTCACGCTGAGTGATTCGGCTAGTCCGGCGCAGACCACCGTGGATTTGGCTAACTCCGGCGTAACCGCAGGAAGCTATACCAGTCCATCATCTATGTCCGTGGATGTATTTGGGCGTGTAACGGCTATAGCTAGCGGAATAGGAAGTCCGCATGTTGTTGTAGCCGTGACGGGCACCTTCACCACCTGTACGATGATCGGACATTCATCTACCGATATCTCTTGTATAGGAACTCAGAATTGGGACCGCACCATCGTAGGCTCCTATCTAGCCTTTTGTATGCCATATCAAGCTGGATTCTCTGGGGGCGCAGATAGCACGGGCATGACTCGGGCGGTAATGGGAATTAGCAGCATGACATCCACTCAAGTTACATACTGGACCTCCGCCCTACAGGGCGGAGCCACCGGAAATACCGAACAGGCCTATTGTCAGGCAATTCAATAAACAAGATAGTCCATCAAGCCTTCAGGAAACAGGGAGAAATATGTCAGCAAGCGTTCCAACTATAGTGGCCAGCCAGAGTTTTGTAGGTGAAACAACGTCGATCTCGCAGGATATATACACACCGCAAAACGACGAACTGTTACAGGTCAACGTCTACAGAGAAACAACCTCTGGATCAGGAAATGCAAGCCCGACAGTTTCGTGGACCGACGATATTGGATCGAAATCGTTCAGCCTTAGCAATGAGAACTATGCGTTCACAATTAAGGCGAAGGCTGGACACGCTGTACATTTAGCTATCTCTCCAGCCGTTGGCATTACCTACAGCTATTACATCGCGATCGCTTCGCTGATCGAACTATAAATACCCCAAAGCCACTCAAGGAGAACAAAATGAAATTCCGCAAAGCTATCCTTGCGATGGCGGTGCTCGCTTTGAGCGTGCTTCCGGCATTCGCGCAGACCACATCGCAAACCTTTCCGCAGAAATGGTATTACGCTTCCGATTATGGCCAGTGGGCAGTGCAGAGCCAGACAGCCAATACGTACAGCTTCTACCCCGGAACAATCTGCCAGGTCCCCAGCCCCAGCCCGGCTACCTTCTTCGCCTTCAACATTAATGCTCCCATCCTGATCCTTGATGCCACACCTGCCAACAGCGAGCGCGTGACACCATCTGCGGTACAGCAGACGGGCAGCCTGTGCAGCGTAACCGTAGCACCTGCTAACCAGCATTATAGTTTCAGGCTGGTATCGGGCACCGCAGGCCTTCAGGAAGTTCTGAACCAGATTCCCTCAAGCACTGCCTATGCAGCCGTGGTCTGGCTTGATCGCAACTGGTATACAGCGGCAGCAAGCATTCCTGGAACCACACCAGCAGCTATCATTGCCGCCGCAAAGGGCAACGCTGCGGCCTATTTGGTAGACAACACCACGTCACCATTCACTTATTACAGGTGGAATGGCACTAGCTACACTTCGCAGTCTGTGGGTGGACCAGCACCAACAGTTGCACCTGGAGCTGGGGCAGGTACAGGTGGAACAGCAACCGTATTGGCTGGCAGTACAGGCGCAAGCGGGCTTATTAGCGTAAGCACGGGCACTACCCCAACCGCAAGTGCAGTTGTGTATACGGCAACATTCGCATCTGTTGCTAATGGAGGATTCCAATATGCCCCAAGTTGCACAACTACTTCAGTGGGCACCCCGACCTATACGGGTGGAGCAACCACGTCGACAGCCGGACCGCCAGCAACTTATGTCTATACGGCATCGGCAACCGCGCTAGCTGCCTCTACAACCACCTACGTATTTCAATATAACTGCCGATAGGAACAAAAGAACAAATGTGTTCACTTGCCGAAATAGATCGTTCACAACTGGCCACGCTTTCGGAGTTTACTTCGGGAGCGTGGAAAACCCTCCAGCTATCTTCCGGTGGGGTCGCCGTACTTCAGGTGCCATCAGCGGAACTTGTTGACGGCAAGCTCCTAAAGATAATTGTTTCAGGTCGCGTACAGTTCATTTCGGAACTTGCATCGATCAATGCGCAAGTTGCTTTAACCAGCAATGGATCAACCACAGTAGTTCCCGCTCTAGCCGTATCCGATGGCTTTAATGGGGATTATTCATTCGCTATAGAGTTCAATGCAATATGGGACTCTGTAGTCGGCGAATTATTCATAGGATATAGGGCACATCCAGCGGGCGGAGCATCGCCGTGGACAGAGCTTGGTATTGTATCCTCCCCGACAGCTAATCCCGGCATCGCAACAGGTTATGCTGCCACTAACCAATCAGATATTAAAGTCAACCTCGAAGTTGCGCTAACCAATGTTAGCGGCGGAGCAGTCAGTTCTAGCGATGCCGTAATCATTACGCAGTTCAAATTGGGATTGGCTTAATCATGACCGACCGAGCACTGGAAGTTGCCAAGCAAATCTGCGATCTGATGATTGAAGAGCTGTATAGCAACTTCCAACCAGATATACGCAAGCTGCCCGAAGTGATTGCGGCGGAACTTAGAAAGCATCCCGAGTTTCGTCGCAATCCATTCTCGGAGCACTGGCAAGATACGCCTGTAGCACACGTATAAACCCCTCTCAAATGAAACTCTTCTCCCGATTGCTGTTGATTGCCGCGGTCGTCCTGGGTATGGCCGGAAACGTCCATGCTCAGGGCGCAAATTATGCTGGCACACTCTATGCCAGCCAGTTCGCTACGTGGACTGTACCGCAAGGCAACAACGGACCATTCTCGTGGTCACCTAGCCAATGCCGCATTGGAGCTAACGGTGTCACGTTCAATGCGTTTACGGTTGGAACTCCCGTAACGATTGTTGATGCCAATCCGTCGCTAAATGAGACGGTAACGCCAACCAGCGTATCGAATACGGGCAGTGGGTGCTCGATTGCCGTCACTCCAGTCAACACGCACTACAGCTTTTCGTTGAAGTCGGCCACTGCTGGGTTGCAAGAGGCAATCAACTACGCAAACGCTTCGGCAATCCATGCTGTTATAGTGCTTACCCCGGACTGGGCCACCTACGGTGGCGTGACGGGAATGATTACCGCAGCACAGGGCAATATCAACGTCACGATCCTGGATGAGCGTACTGCCGTCATCCTTCCTTATGTGTGGGATGTCGGGTCATCGCAGTACATTCCGGTACCGTTTGGCGGTGCTACCCCGCACCTGCCGAACTATTCGGTGCAAGCTTATGGTCCGGGCGGCTTCCTGACCTCTGACCCAAACATCACCATCAATCCAACCACTCATAACCTGAACGCACTTGGTGTCAATGGCAGCGTGTGGGCATTCCTTGAGCCCGGTACGGATCAGGGTCAGCAGATGTTCAATGCTATCGCAGCCGCTGGTCCGGGGCAGGTAGTAAGGACACAGGGGTTAACGGGAAACTGGACGACACAGCTTCAAGTTACCCAGAACAACGTAACCATCGATTGCTCGGGAACGACATTCAACTTCACCGGACAGGACCAAGGCCAGGTTGCTGGTGTCATTGATGTTCAGGCTACCAACTTCAACATTTTCGGCGGAGTCAATGGGCAGCCATGCAACTTCTTCCGCGGCACAGGCACAAACATCCAGACGCTGCTGTATCTGCGTCAGCCATCGAAGTACATCAACATCCATGACATCTACTTCGACGGTAACCGTTCCGGGCAAAACTGTCCTGAGTTGACTTGCTTCTATGCTGAGGTAAAGAGCGATCCTACCGGAGCGTCCACAAGCGACATTCGCATGTGGAACGTGACGTTTGAGAATGGCATGAGCAGGCCGTTCGACTTCAGGTCGGTCAATAATCTATGGGTACATGACTTCAAGGTTGAGCACTGCGATACGGTTAACCCGAATTTTGGCTGCGAAGCTGGGTCAATCGATGAAGGCGGTGTTTATGCCAACGGCATCGGTGGAACCTCGATTGCCAATGGTGGTACTGCATATCCAACCAACGGTTCAGCAGTTCTAACCTTCTCTGCGCCGCATGCAGGCGGAATACAGGCTACAGGCACACCCATCATCGCGAACGGCGTGCCGAACAATTTGACCCTGTTGACTACGGCGCATGATTTCACTGGTCCGCCTTGGATAAAGATTTCCGATTCTACAGGTAAGAACACAACTGCCTCGGCAACCATCTCTGGCCAAGGCACTTCGGTCCTCGTTCAGAACGGTGGCTCGTTTACGGGGTCTCCTGTTGGCACTCTGATATGGAACAACCAGCCCGGCGTTGGCGGAACGCTTATCGGAACATATAGCGGTGGCGGACTTGTTTCCTGCTCGTTTACTGGCGGAAATAGTTATCGCCCTGGCTATGTGACTGGTATACCAAGCTCTGCTACAGGTACAGGAGCCTTTGTAGTTCTAAGCGTCGATCCGGTAACCGGAGCAGGAGCAGGATGCAGCGTCAAGAATGTTGGTGAGAACTATGCCAACACCGACACCCTTACCCTGACACAGGTGGGTGGTACTGGGGCTACTTGCCCAGCGCAGTTTGCTGCGGGTGCTCTTACCGGATGCCAGGTGGGAACATTGGTAGGTGGCGATGGCTACTTCGCATCGCAGACAACTTATCAGCTTACTCTAACTTCTGGAGTGCAAGTCACCGCACCGCAGTTAACCTTAGTCGTAACTTTCTATGTCAATTCTATTCAATTTACAAGGGTGACATCGGGCTATACCGCGCCAACATGCACAATGGGCGGCGGCGGCTCGATTACTGTCCCCCCTGCCACATGCTCAGTCGGAATCGGTAACGGTGTATGGATTGGCACGACGATGACGAACAAAGGGACTGGCTACTATGTGGGTGGTGATCCTGCTCCTACTGTCGCGCTGAGCGCTGGAACAGGTTCAGGGGCAAGCGGAATACCGCAACAGCAGATCATCCTCAATCCGACTACGAACGTTTTTGTCTCAGACGGCCTGATTTCTGACTACTCAGATTCATTCGCGATGGGCCGCTGCGTGAATTGCCACATGTCGCGCATGACGCTGCTAGGCCGTCCCTATTGGGGCCATACACCGCGCGCTACGGCTGGCGGAATCGATATGGCGGATTGCATAAGCTGCGATGCTGACCAGATCATTATCAAGGGCGCAAACGGACCCCAGTTCGGCTTTATCGGATTCGACATTGTAGGCGTGACTACAGTCATGCCGCAACACAACCAACTGACCAATTTTACTTTCGATCCTACTGCTACCGCGCCGGGAGTGACACCGCAAG
>Ga0137401_10000053_pt1 | contig 34727 bp, 30 predicted proteins | sample CZOMad1_1_16fung_FD_108286 | JGI IMG/M metagenome (GOLD analysis project Ga0137401, IMG submission 108286) | Vadose zone soil fungal communities from Angelo Coast Range Reserve, California, USA - CZOMad1_1_16fungal (Illumina Assembly) | ecosystem: Environmental > Terrestrial > Soil > Vadose...
ACGGTGCTCTTTCAACGGCTACGGGAAACCTCCGGCCAAACCAGTGTTACCCAAGAGAACTCTATGGTTCGATTTTTCAAAGCGCTCAAGCGGGGTGTTCCGGTGGGCATCCTCATCGATCTGACGCTAAAGATGTCAGATCCGGCGGTGATCTTTCGCACTTTTGGGCTACCGATGCGGGCAACGATGATGCATGCGGTCCTACACGATAGAACCGGAGCCCCGATCATGCCGTTTGTCGCATTGCCCCGCCCAGGGGGCGGGTACCTGATCCGGGCATTTGAGCCGATGCAGTTTCCAGCAGGGACACCCTACCAGGAAATTGCGCAAGCTTGCTGGGACAAATTCGAGCCACTGATCCGGGAGCATCCGGAACAGTGGCTATGGGGATACAAACACTGGCGGTATCGACCGGCCAACCCAGAAAAACCGCATCCCTTTTATGCCAACCGATCTGAACTCTTTGACGCGGAGTTCGACAAGATAAACGCGAATTGACGCCAATGATTCTCGGTAAATTACAGTCCATGCAGCCGGGTGCCAGTCGATTGGAACTACGAAGCGAACGCAAATTGGCACGAAAGAGTTCCCGGCAAATTCGCGTCTATTAGTGTCCGTTCGTGGTTAATTCAGCTGGCCGCTGAGAAGGCGATTGTACAACGCTGAAAATCTCTGACCGATGTTGTCGTTGCGCACTGCACTCGCAAAGGCTCGCTTCTGTCCAACAAGAACCACCATCTTCCTGCCTCGGGTAATGGCGGTATATACCAGGTTACGTTGCAGGAGCATGTAGTGTTGCATGGCCAAGGGTATCACCACTGCGGGAAATTCCGATCCCTGGCTCTTATGAATCGTGATTGCGTAAGCCAGAGAGACCTCGTCGAGTTCCCCGAAATCGTAAGGCACATTGCGATCGTCAAACCGAATGGTCAGTTCTTGCTCCTCGGGTTCAATTTTTACAATTTGGCCAATATCACCGTTGAACACTTCTTTGTCGTAATCGTTTTCCGTTTGAATCACTTTATCTCTCAGTCGGAACTGCCAGCCGAAGCGCTCAATCGTCGGTTCGTTGACTCGATGAGGATTGAGCAGTTGCTGGAGCTGCATATTCATTTCTCTCGCGCCAAGACTGCCTCTATTCATTGGAGAAAGTACCTGGATATCGAGTATCGGATCGAGCCGCAGCTTTTTCGGGATCCGTTCTTTAACCAACTCCAGGATCGTGGACTGAATGCCGGCAGGCTCATCGCGCTCGATGAAAAAGAAATCTGATTCCTTTGTTTCTTGCAGCTGCGGCATCTGCCCGGCTTTGATACAATGAGCATTAGCCGTGATTTTGCTGAAAGCTGACTGCCGGAAAATCTCGGTCAGCCGCACGACGGGCACGACATTGCTGCGGATGATGTCAGCTAAAACTGAGCCCGGACCGATACTGGGCAACTGATCGATGTCACCGACCAGCAAAAGGTGAGCGTTTTCCGGCAGCGCTTGGATCAGCTTGTGAAAGAGCGGCAAATCAATCATGGAGCTTTCGTCGCTCACCAGGACATCGCACTCTAATGGACTCTCAGCGTTGCGCTTAAAACCGCCGGCAGCAGGCTGGAACTCCAGCAACCGGTGAATGGTCTTTGCCTCTAGACCCGTTACCTCGCTCAGCCGTTTCGCAGCCCGTCCGGTCGGTGCGCACAACAGACAATCAAGTTTCTTTGCTCGAAGAATTAACAGGATCGATTGAACCAGGGTTGTTTTTCCTACTCCTGGTCCGCCGGTGATCACCAGTACCCGGTTCTCGAGAGCCTTTCGCACGGCTTCTCGCTGAGTTGGCGCCAGTTCCTTGCCGGTCCGTTGTTCGCACCAGGTCACCGCTTTCTCGATATCGATCGGCGGCAACCGGGAAGGCGCTGAACTGAGTTTCCGCAAAAGCTTGGCAATACCCTGTTCGGCGCGTCGAAGATAGGGCAGGTAAAGGAGATGCTGTTCGGCGATTTGCTCGGGCACGACTTCGGCATTCAAAATTAAGCGCTCCAGCGCCTGTTCGACGATGGCTATATCGACGCCGAGCAACTGCGTCGCCTGCTCAATCAGTGCGCCTTGCGGCAGCGCGCAGTGGCCCTGGCTGGTAGCTTCCAACAGCGAATGCATAATCCCGGCCTGTGTTCGAATAATAGAATCCCGCGGTAGGCCAAGTTTTTGTGCGATCAGGTCTGCCGACTTGAACCCGACGCCATGAATGTCCTTCGCCAGCGTGTAAGGATCAGCCCGCACCGTCTCGATCGCCTTCTCGCCGTAGGTCTTGTAGATGCGGAGTGCACGGCTTGTGCTCACGCCGTGAGAATGCAGAAAGATCATGATTTCGCGCACCAACTTCTGCTCCGTCCATGCTGCCTTGATCTTTCGGCGCCGGGTTGGACCGATCCCGTCGATTTCCTCGAGCCGCGCTGAGCACTCGTCAATGATGGTGAAGATTTCTTCACCGAATCTGTCCACCAGCTTCTTGGCGTAGACCGGACCGACGCCTTTGATCAAGCCGCTTCCAAGATACTTTTCGATGCCCTCACGGGAATTGGGAGCACTGCATGTAATGGAATCGGCCCTAAGTTGGAGCCCATGTTCTCTGTCCCGGACCCAGGTACCCTGAGCGGTAATCCACTCACCGGTATTGACGCTTGCCACCACTCCCACCACTGTCATCGGCTCCCTCCGCCCCTTTACCGCGACCCGCATCACGGCAAATCCTGTTTCAGGATTGTGAAAAGTGATGCGTTCGATCAATCCGGATAGTCCATCCGGAACAGCCGTTGGCGAGGGTGTATTCATGCTTCGGTAATTACGAGCGCGATGCCTAAATCACTTTAAGCGTAAGGAGCCGTGAGAATGAAACTCACAATAACGAAATATTGGGCCAAAGTTGGAAATCCGATCTGGCGTTATTGCAACAAATGCTCTGCTCACCGCCCGCCAGCAATGCTGGATCGCTGCCGGCTTTCTCCGTTCCCGCTTGCAAAAAATGCCATTCGAGTACAATACAGCTCGAAATTTTGAGTTTGTTTGTATGACAAGATCCCGCCTCCTGAATCTCTTCGTCGCAACTGTGGCCGGCTTCGGCCTTTTAACCGGTTGTACGACTATAACGAACCCGATTACCGGTACTTTTCCCGGAAATTACAACGCGCTGGCTTACAAGCCAAAGAATGCATCCGCGGTTAAGGTGAAAGTATCGCTGCAAAATCGGATGATTTATGTGATGGAAGGAGACAGACCTTTGCTGGTCACGCCTTGCACGATTGGCGTGCCCGGAAAGGGCACACCAACTGGAGGATACCGGGTGACCCAAAAGATCAAAGACAAACGGTCGGCCTCATATGGTTTCTGGGTAAAAGGTAGTGAGGTCATTGCCGGTGAGGCGGGAAGAGCGCCGGGATCAGGCTTTCACTACGTCGGATATCCAATGCCTTATTGGGTCGAATTTAAGCCCGAGTACGGATTTCATGCCGGCGCCGTATGGCCCGTTGCACACAGTCATGGCTGTATTCGATTGCACCCGAACGTCGCTCCGAAATTCTTCGCGCTGGTTCATGACGGCACGCCGATCACGATCGCGGGTTCATTACCCGAAGATCAGACGGTCGGAGCCAAAGTAGAGCGACCAAACGATTACGCATGGAAGGACCCCGCTGGATCGACCCTTATTTCCGGTCCTTCAAGCGGGTCTTTCCCGCCTCCGAAAGAGCCGCTTCTGGTCACCCAATAATGCAGGGATATTTATCGGCTGCAGTGGCCCGAGAAGTCGTTTAGGGTAATTCATGTCCGGATCTCAGAGCACGGCTCCAGCTAAGCCCAGGAAGATCAACCTGCGTACGCCTGATGTCATGGCGAAGGTGCAAGAGCAGGTGGAGTCTCATTATCGGAGTACCGTCACTGAGCGAATTCGAGCCGGCGGCGGAACACTTCAGGTGCGCGATACCACCCTGCTCCTGGCCAAACAATTTGGATTCTGTTACGGAGTGGAACGGGCGATCGATCTTGCCTACGCAGCCCGGAAAGTATTCTCCGATCGCCGGCTATTTATTTTAGGTGAGATCATTCACAACCCACTCGTTAACGAGCAGATCGCCACGATGGGAATCAAAAATCTCATCGGCAAAAATCGGGAAGCCAATATCGAGGATCTGATTTCGGAAGATGTCGTAATCGTCCCGGCTTTCGGTACCGATCTGGAAACACTGGCGAAGATAAACGAACGCGGCTGCCAAATTGTTGACACAACTTGTGGGGACGTAATGAGCGTCTGGAAGCGAGTACGCCAAAACGCCATGGAGAGCGTAACTTCAATCATTCACGGCAAGGCAGAACACGAAGAGACTAAGGCGACCGCATCGCGTGCGCTCGGCTCGGGCTACGGTCACTATCTAGTGATATTAACGCTCGCCGATACCGACTACCTTTGTGACTACATTCGGCACGGCGGAAGCAAACATGAATTGCTGGAGCGCTTCAAAGATGCACACTCACCTGGCTTTGATCCGGATTTGCATTTGAAGGCCGTCGGTGTGGCAAATCAAACGACCATGCTACGCGGCGAGACCGAAGAGGTGCAGCGTCGAATTCGCACGGCGATCATGGACCGCGACGGCCCAATCGAGGGTCTGAAGAACTTTCGGTTTTTTGATACTATTTGTGGCGCTACGCAGGAGCGGCAGGAAGCGCTTCAAGAATTGCTCGACGTCAAGATGGATTTGCTTCTGGTCGTTGGCGGCTACAACAGCTCAAACACTTCTCATCTGGCCGAAATGGGAGAAGCGAAGCTGCCTACCTTCTTCATTCGAGGAGCGGATAAGCTCGAAAGCGCAAGCAAGATCACGCATTTCAATCTGCATAAGAAAGGGGAAATAACGACTGAGCATTGGCTGCCGGCCGGCCCACTGGTGATCGGTATCACTGCGGGTGCTTCGTGCCCAAACAACTTGATCGAAGAAACGATTTTACGCGTGTACGAGCTCCGGGGAGTTCCGGCGGCGGAAATAATGGAAGTCAGTGCTCAGCTCACTGGCGAGCGCTGAGCGCCAAGCAGAGTGAATGGTTATAGGTGATTGGCGATCATTTCGCCGCTTTTCGCCGCCGTTTCATTTCGGTGGCAAAATCGGCTCGAGCATCTTCGATACGACGTCTCAAACCTTCCGACCCAACACATTGAGCTCCAAATGAGATTACTGTCTGCTGTTCGAGGAGGTCGGCTGTAGCGACTGTAATTGCGTGTTTATGTCCATATTTTGCTACTAGGCGTTCCACAATTTCGTCTGCCGTCCGACCGGCATTCGAATAAAAGATCTGGATCCCACCCGGTTCGGTTACCTCATTGATTCGTTCACCTTTGCCATCGAAAACGACCACCACATTTACGCCGCTCAGATCCTGATACTCCGTAAGAGTCTTGATCAGGTTCTCGCGAGCCGAGGCTCCGTTGCGCCGCTGTAAGGCCAGCAGTTCGGGCCACGCAAAGATGATACTGTGCCCGTCTACGATGAGGAAACTCTCCGGCATCGTCCTTAGAATATCCGGAAAGGCGGGAACTAGCTAGCGGCCACTCTCCCGGAATAATGTCGGGAGCGCCGGCATCGCCGGGAGCGAAAAACAATTGCGGATTGCGGAAAATACTAATCCGCAATTCGAAATTTAGCCACGCCGAGCTCCCGTCCTCCGCTTCACCGATCACCAATCACAAATTCATCAGTCACCATTTACCCGCCCTACCCCACATCATGGAGCCGAATCCGATATTCTAATTCGCGATCCAAGATCCGTTTCAATTCTTGGGGTACCTCAAGAGCAGCCAAGCTCCCACATTCTTCGACCAAAACCAAACTGCACTGCAGAGGAAGCCGCTGTAATTCGTAGGCAGACCGGATCGGCGGAAAAACGGCGTTCTGCCCCCAAATGAGCGTAACCGGTTGGATTAATTCGGTTAGCCGATCTGAGAGATCGACCTGCAACTTATTATTCGCCGACTGGAAAACCGCCCTTTCCGCACCGAACTGGTGGGCAAAACTATAAAGCACGTCCACGACTTCGTCATCGATTCGGTCGGAATCGAAAAAGGCAAACGTGGCCAGCCAGGCGCGAATTTGTGCGCGCGTCGCCAGAAATCTGCGATAATAAATTTGATTGAGAAATGGGATAGCGGAAACCCAACGTCCTCGGCCGACATATCTTTTTGCGCCGCGCTCGGTCAATCCAACCGGCATCAATAAAACGAGGCGTTGCACCAATTCCGGATGTTGCACCGACAACAACACAGCAAAAGCGGCGCCGAGCCCGCTAGCAACGATTGTGACACGTCCTTCGCCGGTTTTTGCTTTCAAGAATTCCGCCAGCACGGTCGCATGATCGGCAGCGGTGAGCGGGCGGTTCGGGCGAGCTGATTCACCAAAGCCGACAAGATCTGGAGCGAGGACTTGGAAACGATCCGCAAAATGGGGATAAATGCGCGACCACTCATACGACGAGGCTCCAGGGTAGACGCCATGCAAAAAGACGAGAGGATTACCCTGTCCCGACTCGTGGTAGACCAGTTCCCCCTTGGCCGTATAGAGGATTCGGGTAGCAAAAATTGCCGGAAAGATGTTGTCCGGCAATTGGCTCTTGCGAGGCGGCCGGAGAGCGTAACGAACAGTAAGGATTAGGAGCCCAAGGAGGCCGGCACCGATACCGAAACCCCAAAATCGACGCCGGAAAAAAGATCGCACCGCCATAGCTCAATAAATTATCAGGTAACTAACACCTTCCTCGAGCCAGGCGTGATCTGGCCAATGATCTTCCCAGCCGTGCGTTCGATTACCTCCGCGGCATTGCGCTTCGCAACCACTAATACCAATCCGATACCCATATTGAACACCTCCAGCATTTCCTCGAACGCGATTCCTCCACCCCTTTGAATCAGGCGAAAAATGGGAGGAACTTTCCAGCTCGAAGTGTCAATTAATGCGTCGCAAGTAGCAGGCAGGATGCGGGGTAAGTTATCAATTAATCCGCCTCCGGTAATGTGGGCCGATCCTTTGATCCGCCCGGCAGGAATCTCGGCTAGCACGGGTTGATAGTTTCGGTGAATGCGAAGCAATTCCTCACCCAAAGTTTTCGACAGGCCTTCGACTTTTTGTCCCAGATCTAGTCGCATCTCCGACAACAAGACCTTGCGAGCCAAGGAGTAGCCATTGGTGTGCAATCCATTTGACGGCAGACCGATCAAAACATCGGACGGAACAATACGACTACCATCGATGATTTTCTCGCGATCGACGATGCCAACGATGCAACCGGCCAAATCATATTCGCCCCGATGATACATATCGGGCATTTGCGCGGTTTCGCCTCCGATGAGGGCACACCGGCCAGCTTGGCATGCTTTCGTAAAACCCGAGATCAATTTATTAAAAACAGGCGGTTCGAGCCGCTCAGCACCAATGTAATCCAAAAAGAACAACGGTTTCGCTCCGGTCACCGCAATATCGTTAATGCAATGATTAACTAGGTCTTGAGCAATAGAGTCGTGCTTTCCCAGCGAAATTGCGATTTTTAGCTTGGTGCCTACCCCATCAATACTCGACACCAGGACCGGGTCCTTTATCCCTTGCAAATCCAGACGAAAGAAGCCGCCGAACGCACCGATCCGACCCAGGACTTCAGGTCCGAAGGTGGTCTTGACCTTTTCCTGCAAACCTCGCTTCACCAGATTTCCCAGTGCGATGTCTACCCCAGCCGCCGCATACGCCTTCTTTTTCAGGCGAGTCATTTCGAACGCGCAAAGAGCTGCGGTTGGCTGGCAGATTCCGCAAAGAGGCGGGATCGATTTTGGCGGCGTTCCATAATAAACTTATCAAGATTGGGATCGAATGGCACCGGGTAATCGCTATTGAAACAAGCCAGACAAAACTGGTTGGCCGGCAATCCGGTCGCCCGAACCATTCCATCGACATCGAGATATCCAATCGAATCGACCTCTAAATAGTCTCGGATCTCGGATAACGTTAGCTGGTTAGCCAGAAGATTCTTCGGGTCCGGAAAATCGATCCCATAATAACAGGGAAATTTATGCGGTGGACAGCTGATGCGAAGATGGACTTCTTTGGCTCCGGCTTCTCGGAGATTCACTACTCGAGCGCGAGCGGTTGTCCCGCGGACAACCGAATCGTCCACCACGACTACCCGTTTTCCCTGCACCAATTCTTTGATCAAATTGAGCTTTACCCGGACGTTGAAATCTCGAATCAGCTGCGTTGGCTGCAGAAAAGTGCGTCCGATATAATGATTGCGAACGAAAGCGTGCTCGTAAGGAATTCCCAACTGGTGACTAAACCCGAGAGCGGCGTAGTTGCCTGAATCCGGGACAGGAACGACTATATCCGCCTCAACCGGGTGAAGTCGGGCCAGTTCGCGACCCATCTCCACTCGTACTTTGCTGACGTTGCGATCACTAATCAGGCTGTCGGGTCGGGCAAAGTAGACAAACTCGAACATGCAAAACGCTTTCCGCTCCTCCTTGAACGGCCACTCTGAGTGAATGCCATCATCGTTAATGATGATCACTTCACCAGGTTCGATCTCGCGAATGAACTCCGCATGAATCAAGTCGAAAGCGCAAGTCTCAGAAGCGAGCACAAATGCGTCTTCTAACTTGCCAAGAACCAGAGGTCGAAAGCCGAAGGGATCCCGAACACCGATAATTTCCTCTTCGCCAAGGAGTACAAACGAGAATGCGCCGTGGACCTGGCGCAAGGCCGTCAGGACATTTTTTTGGTCAATAGGGCTGGCTAGCAAGTGCAAAATGATTTCGCTATCGACGGTGGTCTGGAAAATTGATCCACGAGATTCCAGCTCTTCTCGGAGAATAGCAGCGTTTACCAGGTTGCCGTTGTGAGCGATCGCCATTTGGCCTCGGGCGCAGTCGACTACGAGCGGTTGCGCATTTTTCAGATTGCTGGATCCGGTCGTGGAGTATCGAACGTGACCGATGGCGCGGTTTCCTTTCAGATTTACCAATTCCTTCTCTCCAAAAACCTGGGACACTAGTCCCATCCCTCGATGGATCAGAAAAGGTCGATTTGAGCCGGTGGCAGCAACAATCCCAGCGCTTTCTTGACCGCGATGTTGCAGCGCAAACAAGCCGTAATAAGTAAGAAGAGCCGCGTCCGGGTGACCGTACACGGCGAAGACGCCACATTCGTGCGTAGGTTTATGAGAAATCTTCACAAGTTTGGATCAAGCGACAGCGCGCTCAATTGAAAAGTACCATGAATCGAACAGCTCATCCACGTCCCACCGGATAACTCGCTGCCCAACCGTAATTTGCAGTATCTGGCCACCTACTTGCCCAAGCTCAATCAGATCGACTTTGTGCTGGTCGGCCAAGAGCTGCAGCTCAGCCGCTGACCCTGGTCGGCTGGAAATTAGAATCCGCGATTGCGACTCGTTGAAAAGCAGCTCGTCGGTTCGCCTACCGCGGGCATCCGCAGAGATCTCTGCACCTCTCTTCACTTCCCCAGAAACGCATGATTCGGCCAGCGCAACCGCCAAACCGCCGTCGGAGCAGTCATGCGCACTTTGGACCCAACCGAATCGAATTGCCTCAGCCAAAAAATGATGTACTGCCAATGCTTGATCGTAGTCCAAACGAGGTGGGCTCCCGATCTTCAATCCGTGGATCGATCGCAGATACAGCGACCCTCCCATTTCGTCGCCGAGTCTGCCTACCAACCAGATTAGGTCATTCTCCTGTTGAAATCCTTGCCGGGTAATCCATCGCTCCTTCTCGATCAAGCCGACCATGCCAACCGTCGGAGTAGGATCGACCGTCCCGGCCGGACTTTCATTGTAAAGACTCACGTTCCCACCCACCACCGGCGTGTTGAAACGGCGGCACGCCTCTGCTAATCCCTCTACCGATTCCCGCAGTTGCCAAAAATTTTCCGGTCGATAAGGATTTCCGAAATTCAAATTGTCGGTGATGGCGAGGGGGATTGCTCCCGAACAGATCAAATTACGTGCGGCCTCGGCAACCGCGATCTTGGCCCCTTCACGCGGATCCAGTTTGCAATAGGCGCTGTTGCAATCGCAAGTTGCGGCCAGGAATTTTCCTGCCTCACGGACGAAGAAAACAGCGGCATCAGATCCGGGTGGCACCACTGTACCAGCCCTTACCGTGTGGTCGTACTGACGGTATATCCAGTTTTTGGATGAAACGGTTGGATGGCTTAACAGGCGGAGTAAACTTTCGCGGGGATCAGCCTCGGCAATCTCGTCCAAGCGCAACAAAACCGGAGGCGGAGGTGGAACTGCCTCACGTTGGTAAATGGGCGCTTCTTCAGCTAATTCCTTTGCCGGAATTTCTACTTCGACTTTCCCGTGATCCAATACCCTCATCATACCGTCAGCTGTCACCGTGCCGGCCTCGGCATAGGGCAAATCCCATTTTTCGAAGATTTCTTTTACTCGATTTTCTTGGCCGCGCCGCACGATGATCAACATGCGTTCTTGCGATTCGCTCAAAAGGACTTCATAGGGAGTCATTCCGGGTTCGCGCTTGGGGATGCGAGCCAAATCAATTTCGACTCCCGTGCTACCGCGGCTGGCCGTTTCGCAAGTTGAACAGGTCAAACCGGCCGCACCCATATCCTGGATCCCCGCGACGGCGCCGCTGGCTAATAACTCCAGGCATGCCTCCAGTAGTAACTTACCTTTGAACGGATCTCCTACCTGCACGGCGGGCCGATCTTTCCTCGACTCGTCAGTAAGATCGCGCGAGGCGAACGAAGCACCAGCCAAACCGTCCCGACCGGTTTCGGATCCAACATAAAAAACGGGATTACCCACTCCAGCGGCTGCTCCGCGAGCGATCTGATCGTGTCGTAGAACTCCCAGACAAAATACATTAACCAGCGGATTTCCGTTGTAGGATTCGTCAAACGCGACTTCGCCACCGATCGTCGGTACGCCAATGCAGTTGCCGTAATGAGCGATACCAGCCACGACACCCCGAAACAAGCGCCGGTTCTGACGGGCGATTGCAGATACCCCCTCGATCGGCCCAAAACGAAGAGAGTTTAGAAGAAAAACTGGGCGCGCGCCCATGGTAAAAATGTCGCGGATAATTCCACCTACACCGGTCGCCGCTCCCTGGAACGGCTCGACCGCGCTCGGATGGTTGTGACTCTCCATTTTGAACGCAATCGCCCAGCCGTCGCCAATATCAATAACCCCGGCATTTTCTTCGCCAGCCCGCACCAGAATGCTCGGCCCGGTCGTAGGAAACTTCCTTAGCTCGAGTTTGGTGTTTTTGTACGAACAATGCTCACTCCACATCACAGAAAAGACGCCGAGTTCGGTAATATTCGGTTCCCGTCCTAAAATGGACTTGATCTGCAAATACTCCTCCTCGGTAAGACCGTGAGAATGAATCAATTCGGGTGAAATCGCACCAGTCATGCGGTGGCAGCTAAGACGGATCTGAACATTGACCGAAGCAGTAGCAAACCATCCTCGCTGCCTAGACGGGCATCCCAAGCACGATCTGGATGCGGCATCATCCCGACAACATTGCGTTGCCGGTTACAGATTCCTGCGATGTTGCGAAGACTGCCATTCGGATTTGCGGCCGGTGTCGGATCGCCGCTGGAATCAACGTAGCGAAATATAATTTGATCCTTGCTCTCGAGGCCGTTCAGCGTCTTTTCGTCGGCAATATATGACCCTTCACCATGGGCAACTGGTAAGCGCAAGTTTTGCCCGCGCTTCAGCAGTCTGGTACATGGCGCTTCGCTCGTTTCCACTCGGATCCAAACGGGCTGGCAAACAAAGAGCAAAGATTGGTTTCGAATCAGGGCGCCGGGCAAAAGACCGACCTCGCACAGAATCTGAAACCCATTGCAGATGCCGAGTATCGGCATACCGTCTTGAGCGGCTGCCACCACCGCACGCATGATCGGCGAAAACCGAGCGATCGCACCGCAGCGCAGATAATCGCCATAGGAAAATCCTCCGGGCAAAATGATTCCGTCATAAGCGAAAACCGAGGTCTCCTTGTGCCAGAGATAATCCGCCTCGAACTCCAATCCATCCGTTAAGGCTCGAAGACAATCCTGGTCGCAATTAGATCCCGGAAATTGGACCACGCCGATCTTCATGTGTGCGTCATTTCACCCGAACCAGGTAAGCAGATCTGATAATCTTCTACGACTGGATTAGAAAGCAAATCCTGACAAATTTGCTCGAGCTTGCTGCGATCGGGCAAAGCGTCTGCTTCGATTTCTACCATCTTCCCGACCCTTACCGAAGCAATCCCATCCAATCCAAGCTCCCGAATCGCGTTTCGAACCGCCACACCCTGCGGATCGAGCACTGTTTTCTTAGGCATTACAATCACCTGCAGCTTCATGAAGAGAGCGCCACAATCGAGGGAGGAAGAGTTCGCGTAAAGCAAAATTTGCAATGGCCTATCCGGCCCTAACACAAGAAATAATTGAGTGCACAGCCGCTCTTCAAATGATCGCGCCGCGGTCTACAGCTCATCCAATGCTGGACAGCCGGACCTCAGTTGATAAAGTTCATCGAATATGCGCATTTTGCGGAAATGGCTCACGTTGAGCGCAATCGCACTGTTCCCGATCAATTCCGGCTGGACCCAACAAGACTCCGGAAAGACCCCTTCCACGGTTCAGCCGCTTACCTCAGAGGAGATGAAACAGGCGGTGACGATCGACGCTATCACCGTGCCTACGCCGGGAGAATTTTTTAAGGCAATCGACAAAGGAGGCAAGCCCAACTGGGCTTCCCAATTTCGACCCCCCACCCCAATCGATGCTACCAGCCGAGCACAGATGGCGCTGAATTTAGGCACCCTGATCGCCGACGGCTACATCGCGGTTGAAGCCCAAGACGGGCAACAGGTTAAAAACATTGGCCGAGATGTGTTGACGCTAGCGAAAAAACTGAGTGTATCGGACAGTGTAATCGCGCGCGGCAAAAGCATCAGCCAATTCGCCGAGAGCGGAGCTTGGGACCAGCTGAATGAAGAGCTTGAGGCTACGCAAAACGAAGTGAAAAAGGCACTCGAGGAAAATCGGGATACCGATTTAATCACGTTGGTCAGCATCGGCGGCTGGATCCGCGGCACCCAGGTCGTTACTGGCTTGCTGGTACAAACGTATAGCCCGGAAGTTGCCAAGTTGTTACGCCAACCCAATCTGGTCGGTTATCTGCGCGCCAAGCTCGACCAACTTCCTCAGCGAATCCGCCAGGATAAGTTAGTCATCCAAGTAAACGGAGAACTACAGACGATGGCGAAACTCGTCTCTTTTTCGCCGGACCACGTACCAACTCCGGAAGAAGTCAAAACTCTCAACCAAACGGCCGCTACCCTGACCAAAGAAATATCGACCGGAAAATGAAATATTTACTTTCTTCTCTCGGGTTTTTATGGCTGGCTTCTGCCCCGCTGGTTGCAGCGGAGAGCGCTGACGCCGAGGTAGCAATGCGAAGCGATGTTTTGGATCTCGCGGGCGCCTTCCAGAATGATGGATTCAAGATTCGGGATGGCGTCTGGTACGCTAGGACCTCCAAGGATCACCCAGCAACGATTGAAGTGAACCTTTACAGCGGGAATGCCTACTGGTTTTCGGTCGCCGGTTCAAAATCGGCAACCGGCCTGAAAATCACGATCTACGATAATGCGGGTCAACCCGTCTCCTCCGAACCATACGGCTCGGAAAACAAGGCCGCTTCGGGAGTTAGCCCAGACGCGAGTGGGCTGTATTACGTGAGAGTCTCGTCGGGTGATTCGCAACCAACAAGCTTTTGCTTGATCTACTCGTACAAATAGAATTTTGGCGTATTTAATGGCCACGAAAGAACCTCAGATCAGAGAAAAAACGTCCGGACCTCCTGTAAAGCAGTTTTCAGTCTTTCTCTTGAATAGAGTTGGAGCCCTGCTTGAGATCGTTCGAATGCTCAATGAGAGCGATGTACATGTCTTGGCGTTAAATTCTCAGGACTCGACTGATTCGGCATTGGTCCGGCTCGTAGTAAGCGATCCGGACGCGGTGGAGAACATCTTTGATCTCAACGAAATCGCTTACAGCATTTCCGATATTTTGGTGGTTGAGATGCGCGAGGTGGCAGTAGATCTCCGAAAAATGCTGCAATCCCTTCTCATGGCGGAGGTCAACATTCAGGTTTGCTATCCGTTGCTACTCCGGCCACATGGTAAATCAGCGCTTGCATTGCATTTGGACGATGCAGATTGCGGCTGGTCGGTTTTAGCCGGGGAAGGATTTACGATTTTGAATCAGACAGATCTTTCCCGCTGATTATTTTTCTGATAGGTCCGATAATTAGTATAACTACTATAATTACCAGAAAAAGCTGTAGGAAGGAATCTGAATCTGGATTTATCGTTTTTCGGGATTCGGCGCGTTGGATCCTAAGGCTGGAGCCTCCGCGACTTTGCGGTCATTAGCGTCCAAATCAAGCCGAATTCTGGCGATAGTACGGGAACTCAACGATTTGATCCTCTCTGCTCAATTCGCTGTCTGGCTCGAGGTCGGTGAACCCGATTCCTAAGCGATGATCGCGATACAATGTGATCGCTACGTTCCGGTTTACTCGAACACATTGCTTGATAGCTTCCGGTTCCTTTTCGCAAAAAAGCACCGTCTTCCAGGAAAAGATATGTTTTGGTTTGTGGAAATCGCTATTGGCGACGAACGGCAATCGCTTCAAACCGATTGGATTGAAGATGTCATCTCGGTTCGCCACTTCCCAAGCATCCAGCAACGGCGCGTATTGGTCGATATGTTCCCAAAAATAGAGCGTGTTCTTGCCCCAATGGGTCTTAAATTCATGCGGGTGCGACGCGATTGCCAGTGCACCTTGGGCATGAATCTCGGCAATAGTCTGGGTAATTGGTAGGCTTGGACTTATCGGTTTTTTGAGATCGACCGCCAACAGATGCGCGGAGCTTCTCTTGGTGAGGCCATCCTTGTTGAACTCCAGTCCCGCCAAAAGAATCAATCGATACTTCTCCAGCGCTCGCTTCTTCTCCTTTTCGATCGTCTCAAAATAGTCCTCGACCTGATCCAACGTGAGCACCATCCCGGTAAGATTTGTCATTCGGCCAATGACCTTGCTGTGGTCGGAGATGTGATCCGTTATGCAAAGGACATCGAATCCGCGTTGCCCATAGAAGTCCACTAACTCAGGGATAGTCAGTTTTCCATCCGAGAAAACGGAGTGCGAATGGAAGTCGCAAAGTAGAATGGACGGCGACTTTACGGCAAGATTGACCGCGATCGGCTCCTTTGGAACGATCGATCGGCGAGGTGGAACGACTTTCGATACGGCCAGATCGAGAATGAATCGAGCGATCTGTAAAGAAGCGTCCGGCTTGCTAAGTCGGGAGATATTGTCGACCCAACGATTCAGCTCGGCGTCGTCATTGGCAAATGCATCGTCCAGCGTTTCGACAATTGAATCAGGATCTGGTGCCAGGCGGCCGCAATCATTCTCTACAATTAACCGGGCATTTCCCTCCTCTTGCCCGGGAACAACCTGGCTAATGATTACCGGAGTTCGAGCGGCGATTGACTCCTGAACAGTGGCGCCGCCTGCCTTGGTAATAATGACATGGTGACTAGTCAAGAGCTCCGGCATCTTGGTAGTCCAACCAAGGATGTCCACCGGATGCGCCGGCGATTTCACCTCCGCTTCAATTTCTCGACGGAGACTGACGTCCCGACCAACCGTGACCGTAAGTCGAATATCCGAGCGCCGAGATAGCCGGCGAACCAGAGCCGGCGCCTCTTTTTTCCCGGAGTTGATCATGTACAAAACTCGGTGGGGCCCAGTATCATTGCTGTCATATCGGCGATCGGTCATTTCGGCGAACCGGTGCGTGACGGGAAAACCAAAAATGCGAATCCGGTCATCGGTTACACCGCCGGCACGCAACACGGCAGCAGTATCTTCATTTGCCACGATGAAGTAGTCACTCGCAGACCGATACCAGACTGAATTCACAGTGATGGAATCAGTTACCACAGTAATTTGCGAAAACGGACGGGGCTCGCCTTCCGGATAAACTTCTTCAATCACGTAATTATAAAGCGGATACGTCGATACGATTGCGTCGGGTTCTATTTGGCTCAGCAGATCGACCATCGAGCGTTTCATTTTGGCCAGCATCACCATGTTCGATTCCACGAACTGAGTGCCGTCGATAACGCTATAAATTTTGCCCCAGACCCGGGGAGTACGATTGATTGCAGCGATATAGGCTTTGCGCAGGAATTCGTTGAGTTTGCCATAACAGCGGTCGAACAAGTCTACAACTTGAACACTCACCTCGTCCGAGCCCACTAGCTCCAAAGCATCTCGGATGTTTCGGGCCGCGGTATTATGTCCTTCGCCAAATCCCGCGGTGAAGATCAGAATTTTTTTCATCAAAACAAAAAAGTTGTTAAGCCATTTGTACTTCGTGGGCAGAATTTGCTTACATAGGCTAGTGAGCGGGTGAGGTTAGCGGAATGAATGCTTTCCTTCCAGTGATTTTAGAGCAGAGCTGGTCGAGGCGAAATGCCAAAAGATTTGTACGTTAAGAGGAGCTAAGTTTGTATTGTCCAAATTTGCGGAAGATCCAATTCCACTACTTGGGCCGGTGGGTACCGCTACTGCTCCTTTATATCCTCGCTACTTCATTCGCTCCGGCCGAAGACTCGGAGCAGGAGAAACGGCTACGAGAACTCTTTCTGAAGAGTCGCCAGCAAATGGAAATTGTTCCGAGCCCGACGCCAACCCCCAAGGAGACGCCGGTGCCCGCCACTCCTCCGCACAAACGATTTCGCCCGGCGGAGCCGGAAGAGCAGTCGAAAGCTCCGGCCACTCCCTCCCATACTCCACGGCCACGCCCGACCGCTTCGGTTGAAGTTGCAGAAACGCCTAGTCCGTCCACACCGAGTCCGACCTCAACTCCAGAGCCGGATGTGACGAAACCTCCAGCCGAGGAAGAGACGCCAACCATAGTCTCAGCTCCCACACCAAAACCAAAAAAACGACATGGCTGGTTTTTCTTCGGCAAGCGAGACGACGATGAAATCGTAGTTCAAAAATCCGGCGACGAGACCGAGGTAGCCCCGGTCGGTGAATACCGCGGCCGGTGGCATTACCTGACCCCTTCCGTCCGCAAGGCAATCGACGATGCGCGAGTGGCCCGCAACCGGTGGAAATATATCGTCGTTCACAATAGCGGAACAAGGCAAGGAAACGCTCGGATCTTTGACTACTATCATCGCCACGTGCGCAAAATGCCAAACGGGTTGGCCTACCATTTTGTCATCGGCAACGGTACGTCGACCGGGAATGGTCAGGTCGAAATTGGCAACCGATGGATCAAGCAAATGGCCGGCGGTCACGTCCACAGCGATTATCTGAATTATATCGGAATTGGTATTTGCCTGGTCGGCGATTTCAATCGTGACCTCCCGACCCACGCTCAGTTTGAAGCGCTTGATGAACTGATTCGGTACCTACGGCAAAGAGTAGGAAAAGTGGACGGACGCTATTCCATTGTTCTCGGCCACAAGGAGATAAACCCGAGACCAACTGACTGTCCAGGCAACCGTTTCCCTCTAAATTGGCTACACCGCACGTTTCCCAACTGACAACGGAGGAGTTTCGCTGCGATCGAAACAATTCCTGCGACCGCCGCTTTGCGAAACGCGAGACTCATTTGCGACTCACTCTTTGAATATAACGATTCGTCACAGCGTCGGAGATGAACAGCGAACAGACACTAATGGACGCGAATTAGGCCGGCTCACGGGTATGTTTCACCGGTCTGTCCGCCGTAGCGCACAGACGCTCTCCGCGCGTCTGCCGTACTTTGGTCACAGCCACAGCGAAGCGGAGGCGAAGCGCAACAAGGATCCATTCGTGGTTCTAAATCAACCCATGGTAATTGGGCTCACAGGAGCGTCCGGTTTTCTCGGGCAAGAAATCATTCGCCAAGCCGTGTCGCAGGGAGAACAGGTTGTCGCTTATTCTCGGACTCCGGACAAGCCTGTATCGGAAGCCATTCGTACGGAGGCGTTTAGCACTGGAATGACAGTCAGCAATCTGGACGCGATTCTCCATTTGGCCGGAGAATCAATTTCGGGTCCATGGACCAAGGCTCGACGAGATCGGATCTTACAGAGTAGAGTTCAGGGGACTCGGTGGGTGGTGGAAGCTTTGCAGAATGCTCCGAATCCGCCACGCACGCTGATCTGCGCTTCAGGAGTGAACATCTATGGCGATCGAAGTGAAGAGGAATTGGTCGAAGAGTCACCGGTCGGCAGCTCTGGTTTTCTCTGTAGCGTCGGAATCGCCTGGGAAGCGGAGGCAATGCGCGCGACAAGTTTTGGCATTCGTGTCGTGACCATCCGAATGGCGATGGTACTTGGCCGAAAGGGCGCGCTTCCACTCATGTTGCCGGCTTTCTGGCTGGGATTGGGAGGCCGGCTTGGATCGGGGAATCAATGGATGCCTTGGATCCACGTCGAGGACGTGGCAAACCTGTTTCTGCATGCGGCACGAGAAGAATCACTAGCAGGGCCGGTCAATGGGCTTTCGCCATTCCCGGTTCGAAACCGGGATTTTACCCGCATTCTCGGAAGCACTCTACGGCGACCAGCATTTTTGGTGGTGCCAAGATTTATCTTGAGAACGGTGTTACAAGACCAGGCATCACTGTTACTCGAGAGTCAGCGAGCGCTGCCGAAGCGAGCACTGGAAACTGGTTTCCGTTTTCGTTTCCCTTATTTGGAGGATGCGCTACAGAACCTGCTGAAAGAGCGGCGACTTCCGTAGGCCCTCGCAGTTAAAGCGTGTCGCTTCTGCGATTAAGCACCATCCGTAGGTACTTAGCACAGTCCGCTCGATAGAAGTGCTGGGCTTCTACCTTCATTGCGTCCCGGTGGGACCGTCATTTCGGTGACGCTTCACTTCGCTCCTCGACCAAAAATCGCTCAAGCACGTCCTTTAATTCCGTTATTCCATCGCCACGCTCAGCTACGACTGGTACGATCGTTTTTTCGGCAAACCGGCTCCGAAGCAGCTGCAAGTTGTCTTCGGCTCCAGGTAAATCCATTTTGTTTGCAACGATCATCCACGGTCTTTCGGATAACTTCAGATCATAAAGGTCAAGTTCGCGCCGTAATGATCCCAGATCCGCCAATGGAGATCGACCCTCGCTTCCTGCGGCATCGAGGACCAAGATCAACAACTTACAGCGGACGATGTGTCGAAGAAAATCGTGGCCAAGCCCGACATTACGATGAGCTCCCTCGATCAGTCCCGGGATATCGGCAACGGTAGCACGCGTATACCCGGGAAACTCGACCACTCCAATCATCGGATGGAGGGTAGTGAACGGATATGGAGCTATCTTAGGATGAGCAGCGGAAATCTTGCTTAAGAGAGTCGACTTGCCGGCGTTCGGATATCCAACCAGGCCTGCATCGGCAATCGTTCGCAGCTCCAATAAGAAGGAACCTTCTTCGCCTGATTCTCCTTCGGTAAATTGACGCGGGACACGATTCCTGGAACTTTTGAAGTGCGTGTTACCCTTTCCTCCAGCGCCCCCGCGACAGAGTATGAATTCCTGCTCTTTTTCGGTCAGATCCGCAACCAGCTGGCAATCCGCGAGATCGATCCGTACCTTGGCCGGAGTAGTTGGATTGTCGTCTTCCGAAACCACCGGCTCGAGCTTTTGCGGAGGAACCCGATAAACCACTGTTCCGACTGGCACCTTGTATATTGAATCAAAGCCTGCCTTCCCGTACATGTTCTTGCCGAGTCCATGTTCTCCCTGCTTGGCTCGCAAAATTGGTTGATAGTAGAAGTCGACCAGGTTGTCTTTATGAATATCCGTGCGGAGCACGATATCTCCTCCTTTACCGCCATCTCCGCCGTCCGGGCCGCCTTTGGGAACAAATTTTTCCCGGCGAAAACTGACACAGCCGCTCCCTCCGTCCCCGGCTTTGGCCTGGATTCTAATCTGGTCAACAAACATGGTTCTTAATTGTGGATTGGGGAATTCGGATTAGGGAATCTGAAATCCGAAATCTAGCCGCTCGCTTATACCTTAACCGCTCCGGCGAGCTCCTCGTACAGGCTCTTCGTCTGAGTAGCGATCGCCCGCCAGCTGAACTTTTCGATGGCTCGCTGACGTCCAGCCTTCCCGAACTTTTGCCGGAGCTGCGGGTCGGCTATCAAGATATTGATTTTCTCCGCCAGATCGCGAGCGAACTGATCCGGGTCGATCGGCTCAAAGGGGCTCTCGGTCATTTGCCGCAGCGGCACCAGAAAGCCGGTCTCACCATCCACCACTACCTCCTTGATCCCTCCCACTGCACTGGCCACTACCGGCGTTTCGCAAGCCATCGCCTCAAGGTTGATAATTCCAAACGGTTCGTAGATCGATGGACAGCAAAAGACCGCTGCGTGCGCAAAGAATTGAAGCACTGCGCGTTTCGGTGCCATTTTGTCTATCCAAATGACATCGGTCCTGGAGCGCTGAGCCTCTTCCACAACTCGCTTCATCTCGGCCGCGATCTCCGGAGTATCCGGCGCACCTGCGCAGAGCACCACTTGGAAACCAGATGCGAAATAACGGATCGCGCGCACCAGGTGTATAATCCCTTTCTGCCGTGTGATTCGGCCTACAAACAAAACGTAAGGCTTGTTCGGGTCAATTCCGTACTCAACCAAAGCATCCCGCTCTACATTTGGCCGGTATTCCTCCGGGTCAATCCCGTTATAGATGATGTGGATCCGTCTTTCGTCCACATCGAAAAGCCGCAAGACATCGGCCTTAGTACCTTCTGAAACGGCGATAACGGCGTCAGCCATCTCAATGGCTGTCTTTTCGATCCACTTGCTGAAGTCGTATCCATGACCGAGCTGCTCTCGTTTCCAAGGGCGCAGCGGTTCAAGAGAATGGATCGTGACGGCTAACGGAATCGCGTAATTCAGTTTCGCTAAAATTCCTCCAAAATGAGTATACCAGGTGTGACAATGAACAATATCGGCATCGATCCCGGCCGAATTGAAATCGGTGCACCGTCTCACTGCTCCGAATGCCGATACGAGGTTTTTTGGACAGCGGAAGGTCGACGTATCCAGTCCAAATCCGCGGACTTGAAGATGCGGTTCATCCAGTTTCTGATCGCCGAACGCCCGGACATCCACGTCCATGATCTTTGCCAGTTCCCGGCTCAGGTACTCCACATGCACACCGGCTCCTCCGTACGTCGAAGGAGGATACTCATTCGTTAAGAGGAGGGTCTTCATCACCAATGATGACCAATAGCAGGTAGCAAATAACAAATAGCAAACTTTAGCTATCGCTAATTGAGCATCGTGGTTCCGCCCAATAAGGGTAGGGCGGCGTTAAAAGGCATCGGTTTTCGGGCGTCGCGCCGGGTTTGAGCCGCGTTTGCTAGGGCGCAAATGGCTCAAGCCGGTCCGGCTTAGACCGTACCAGGCTTTCGTCCTACCGAAATGGGATACGGCAAATGGCCGACTCCTCCTTACCGGAACACAATCGGAATGATTAAGATTGCGACGATATTCGCCACTTTGATCATCGGATTAATGGCCGGTCCCGCCGTGTCTTTGTATGGATCGCCGACGGTATCTCCGGTCACCGCCGCTTGATGGGCGGAAGAACCTTTGCCTCCAAAGTTACCTTCTTCGATATATTTCTTGGCGTTATCCCAGGCTCCTCCTCCGGATGTCATGGAAATAGCCACAAACAGACCAGTGACAATAGTTCCGACCAAGAGTCCGCCCAGAACGACATAGCCAAAAAGCGCGGCGACGATAACAAAGACCACCGGTAGCAACGCCGGAACGATCATTTCGCGCAAAGCAGCCTTCGTGACGATGTCGACGCAAGCTCCATATTCCGGAAGGTCCGTGCCTTTGAGAATGCCCGGTTTCGCCGCCAACTGCCGGCGGACTTCCTTGACCACCGCTCCCGCCGCTTTGCCAACAGCCTCTAAGCTGAACGCGCTAAAGAGGAAAGGAAGTAATCCGCCTAAAAACAGACCAATGATAATTTGCGGCCGTTCGAGGGAAAATTCGAATGGTCCGATTTCGTGCCCACCGATCTGGCTAAAATGCGCGCGCAGTTCCGAGACATACGTTCCGAAGAGAACGAGCGCAGCTAGTCCAGCCGATGCGATGGCATAGCCCTTGGTAACAGCCTTCATGGTATTACCAACCGCATCGAGCTCGTCTGTGATCATGCGCGTTTCCTTGGGTAACTCACTCATCACGGCGACACCGCCGGCGTTGTCAGTAATTGGACCGAACGCGTCGAGCGAAATAATAATTCCCGCCATGGATAACATACTGGTGACGGCGATAGCGATTCCATAAAGTCCGGCACAATAATAGCTGGATAATATGGCCAAGGCGATAAAGATCACCGGCAAGGCCGTGGCATGTTGCCCAATCGCAAGTCCAGCAATGATGTTAGTGGCATGGCCGGTTTCCGAGGCATGCGCGATCTTGCGAACCGGACTAAATTCGGTTGCCGTATAGTAGTTAGTAATCGCCACGATTATCCCAGTCATCAACAAACCGATTAATGCAGCAAGATAGATTTGCTGAGGCGAATGCGTCTGGTCGCCAGCCTGAATGGTTGCAGGAAATAGCAGCGTCGTTATTGGCCAATACAACACGGCGGATACCAACGCGCTAGCCAGTACCGCTTCTACTAGCACCCGTCCGGGTCTGGTCTTTCGAACATTCACATAGATGATACCGACAATTGCTCCGATGACGGAAATTCCTCCTAATAAGAAGGGATAGATAATTGCTTCTGGCGTACTCGGCAGAGTCAAAAAGCCTACCAGAATCGCACCAATGACGCTTACCGCATAGGTCTCAAAAACGTCCGCCGCCATGCCGGCACAATCGCCGACATTGTCGCCGACATTGTCCGCTATAGTTGCGGGGTTCCTCGGATCATCTTCTTCGAGATTACTTTCGATTTTTCCAACTAAATCGGCTCCGACATCCGCTGCTTTCGTATAGATCCCTCCACCCAATCGGGCAAAGACACTGATCAGACTCGCCCCCAGAGCCAGCCCCACCATACTACCGACTGCCTTATCCAGCGGCAAAATCGCTTTACAGATCAGGAAAAACAGGCCCACCGAGAGTAACGCTAACGCTACGACCAAGAGACCAGTTACCGCTCCGCCGTTGAAAGCCACTCGCAAAGCACTTTCTCGCGAACTAGTCGCAGCTTGGGCCGTGCGACAATTCGAGATAACCGCGACCCGCATACCGACGTAACCTGCCAACATTGAGCAGACCGCTCCGATACAAAATCCTGCAGCGGTAAACAAATCACGAGTAAAGGCGAGAAGAATGAAGATCACTACCGCAATGATGCTGACAGAAATTATTTGCCGGTTCAGGTAGGCCTTCGCCCCTTCCTCAATTGCCGCAGCAATTTGCTGCATCCGATCGTTCCCCGGTGACTGTGCAAAAATCAATCTGACCAAATAGAAAGCGGCACCCAGGCCAATGAGCGCGCAAATGAGCGCGAACCAGATCCCGGTTTGCAGGAGGAAGCTCGTGGCTGAGGAGAGAACAATCATATTACAAAATAAATAAGGTACAACAGATGGCTAAGCGGAGGAACTTTTGCAAATAGAACTAATCAGTTCGCTTTTGCAGGGTGAAGCGGAGGGTAACAAATTGCGTCGGGTAACAAATTAGGGGGATAATCAATTAGCGAAAGCGGGCGAAGGTGTCACTGCTGCGATGATCGCCTTTTGCGCATGTAATCGATTCTCGGCTTGAGAAAATATTGTGGCCGCATGGGTCTCCAAGACTGACTCAGTGATTTCTTTTCCCCGATATGCAGGCAGACAGTGCATAACCAGAGCACCAGGCGCGGCCAATTTTACCAACTCGTCGTTGATTTGGAAATCCGCTAAATCGGCCAAACGGCCGGCACTCTCTGTCTCCTTACCCATGCTCACCCAAACATCGGTATAAAGAACGTCGGCTCCGGTAGCTGCTGCCTTTACATCACCGGTGAAAGTTATTTTTGGACTTTTGATTCGTCTTTTTAGAGTCTCCGCCGGCTGATATTTCTCGGGTGCGGCAACTCGTAATTCGAATCCCAAATGTTCGGCGGCCCAAATCCAAGAGCGAGTTACATTGCAATCGCCATCACCGACAAAGCAGAGTTTCAGACCATCAATCATCCCCCGTTCTTCTAAGATGGTAAATAGATCCGCCACGATTTGGCAGGGATGCTCCTCGTCGGTCAAAGCATTGATCGTGGGAATCGCACCGTAGCTCGCGAATGATTCAAGATCAGCCTGAGCGAATGTTCGAATTACCGCGCCGTGAACAATACGACCCAATACGCGAGCGGTATCAATGATCGGTTCGCCGCGTCCGAGCTGAAGATCGTTCTGTGAAAGGAAGATCACGTTAGCTCCCAATTCTCGCAGGCCAACTTCAAAGCTTATTCGCGTACGGGTGGACGGTTTGTTGAATATTAACGACCAGGTTTGGCCGCTCAGCAGCGAATTAGATTGACCGCGCGTTACCTTGAATTTTTGCGTATCCGCCAGCAACCGCAGTAGCTCTTCGCGGTTTGATTTTTCGATGGAGAGAAAATGGGTCATGACGCGGGAAAACTCTGTAGCGTCCGATCCAGGATACTCACCGCCTCAACGACATCAGACTCCTCTACGATCAAGGGGGGCAACCATCTGACCACGGTGGCGCCAGCCGGAGCGGTGAGCAGTCCGTTCCGCATCAACGCGTTAACCACCGTTTGCGCTAAGGTCTTACCCGGCAAAGGCTGGCTTACCAATTCTGGGTCCAAATCGATCCCGATCATCAATCCTTGGCCACGTACTTCCCTCACCCCTCGAATTTTTTTGATCTGCCCAGTGGCGAATCTACCTAGCTTAGCCGCACGCTCGACCAAATGATCATCTTCAATCGTCTGGAGAACCGCTAATGATACTGCACACGCGAGCGGCGTGCCGCCATAGGTGGTCCCGTGGCTTCCCGGCTGAAGCAGATCACAGAGCTGGATTTGGCTTCCATCTGACTTTCGAATCGGCTTTGCCCGAAGCCAAGTTGCACCCAACGGAAAACCACCGCCAATGCCCTTCGCCCAGCTCACTGCATCTGGCATCACTTCCGGTGCAATTGCTTTCCATCCACACCAATTGCCAACCCGACCCAGTCCGCACTGAATCTCATCGAACATCAGCAAAATCTGGTGTTCATCGCACAACCGTCGTAACCCGATCAAAAACTCGCGCGACGCTGGATAAATGCCGCTTTCACCCTGAAAAGCTTCCAACAAAATACCAACTGTCTGGCCAGAAACAGCCTTCTCTACGGCGGCCAGGTCGTTGAAAGGTAAATGGCGAAACCCGGACAGTAATGGAGCAAAACCGATCTTTACCTTCGCCTGACCAGTCGCCGAAATTCCCGCCATGGTGCGACCGTGAAATGAGCATTCAAATGTTAGTATCTCCACCTTGGTTCCAATTTCCTGCGGGGTCGATCGACAGTCGTTCCCGTATTTTCGAGCGACTTTGAATAGTGCTTCATTCGCTTCCGCCCCACTATTGGAGAAAAAAACTTTACCAGGCGATCCGACCAGTTCCACCAAGCGCTTGGCTAACCTACCTTGAGGTTCGGTATAGTAGAGATTGGAGGTATGAATGAGTGCGCTAGCCTGTCCGCTCAGGGCTTGCACCATTTTAGGATGAGCATGACCCAAAGTGGAAACCGCTATCCCGGCGCCAAAATCCAGATACTGATGGCCGGCGTCATCCCAAACCCGAACACCTTCGCCACGCGTTAAGACCACATCATAGCGGCCGTAGCATGGCACTACAAAATCGGCGAAGAGTTGTTTCGTGCTTGATTCGTTCATTGCGTGAAAGGCGCTACCATAACGCGTTGCCGCGCTGGCACAACCGCGAATGGACACGAACTTGGCGGGGAACTCTTTCGTGCCGCTTCAATCTTTCCTGGTTCCTGTCTCCTCTTGGCCTAGAACCAGTCGCAAATGGACACCAAAAGACGCAAAATTAAGACGATCCTCGCTGGCGCCAATTCGTGTTTCAGGCGACGATTTCGGTGCCAATCCCGTCAGCGGTAAAAATCTCCAAAAGGAGCGCATGCGGAATCCTGCCGTCAATTAAGTGCACTTTCGACACGCCATGATCGATTGCCACCAACGCAGACTGCACCTTGGGGATCATGCCACCTTCGATGATTCCATCCTCAGTCAGTTGGCGGATCCCAGCCGGATTAAGAGTCGGTATCAACGAAGCGGTGTCTTTGACATCTCGCATAACTCCCAAAACATCGCTGACGTAGATCATCTTCGATGCTTTTACCGCGCCCGCTAACGCCCCGGCACCTAAATCCGCATTCACATTGAGGATTACCCCATCTTCTGATTGGGCGATTGGCGAAATGACTGGGACCACCTCGCGCTCGATTGCCTCTTTAATTTCCTCGAGGCGAATCGAAACCACTTCTCCAACCAGCCCGACGTCAACTACATTCTTGCCGTCGGCTTGAGGCGCTACCTTCTTTGCCACAAAGACATCACGTCCAGAAAATCCTTCTGCACTCCCTCCAAATTCATTGATCGTGGCCACGATGCGCGGACGAATCACCTGATCGAGCACTTCCTCTACAATCGCAATCGCGTGCGCGTCCGTCACTCGAAGACCGTTGACAAAACGAGGCGTCTGGCCAGCTTCCCGCATCCGCTGGGTGATGGCTTTGCCGCCGCCATGGATGAGAACCGGGTTAATCCCCACACTCTCGAGAAAGACGACGTCACGAAGCAGGCGCTCAATGAGGTGGTCATCCTCCATTGCACTGCCGCCATACTTAATAACAAAGGTCTGACCTCGGAACTTTTGAATGAATGGTAGAGCGTCCATCAGAGCCTCTACCCGACCAGAATCGAATTTCTTTACCATTTACCAATTGGGTCCTTCATCACTCATTCCCCCATATTTAATCTCACGTATTCGGGAGTTAGATCGGTAGTGAATACCTTGTATTCAGCCGAGCCCAAATGAAGGTCAATGGTGACAGTAAACTTTTTATTAGCCAGAACCTCTTTGATCTTATGTGGAGGGGTTGAGCTGGCCACTCCGTGCTCGACCGCTACGACGCCATTGAAAAATATATCAATCATCTCTTCCTGTACCTTGGCGGATGAATAGCCGATGGCGCCGATAATGCGCCCCCAATTTGGGTCTTCTCCATACCAGCTAGACTTAACCAACTGGGAATTGGCCACCGCCTCGGCAGCTTTGCGCGCGTCCTGGTAAGTCGCAGCGCCTTTCACTTGCAATTCGACAAATTTGCTCGCCCCTTCTCCGTCCTCGACGATCATACGCGCTAGATTACGTGTAATATAATCGAGCCCAGACGCAAAATAAGCAGACTCTTCTTGCTCCAGACGGAGCGGCGGGTTGCCAGCCATTCCATTGGCCAGACAAATCGCCGTATCGTTGGTACTCATATCACCGTCGATGGTGATGCAGTTAAACGATTGCTCGATGCTGACCGAAAAGAGTTTCTGGAGCGTTCCTTTCTGGATTACCGCATCGGTAGTAATTACGCAAAGCATTGTCGCCATGCTTGGATCGATCATGCCTGCTCCCTTGGCAGCTCCTCCGACTCGGACCTTCGCTCCCGCAATGCTCATTTCGATCGCGATTTCTTTGGCGAAGGTATCTGTTGTCATGATCGCGCGCGCAAAAGCCGCGCCCTGATTGGTCTCCAGCCCGCTGACTAGCGTCGGAATCGCTCCTTCGATGCGTTCGATCGGCAACGGTATGCCGATTCGCCCAGTCGAGCAGACCAGCACCTGGCGTTCTTTCCATCGTCCCTCTCTGGCCACCACATGCGCCATCCGTTTAGCATGCTGGATACCAGTCGAACCCGTGCAAGCATTGGCATTGCCGCTGTTGATGATAATGGCTCGAGTCTCGCCAGAACGGACATGGCTGGCGGAGACTCTCACCGGAGCCGCCTTAATCTTATTCGTTGTAAAAGTAGCAGCAGCTACCGCAGGCACACTGGAAGCCACTAGCGCCAGGTCGGCAGCCGCGTTGCTCTGCTCTTTGACGCCGCAGCAGGTAGCCGCAGCGGTGAACCCAAGCGGGGCAGTAACGCCTCCAATAATCTCAGAGAAACCCAAAGACATGTTCGGTCGCTTTGATTCGTTTACTGCAGTCGACGTTTTCTGCCGAGAGAATTGTAACTAAAATTGCGATTGCATCTGGGACGCATCCAGCACGGCAGAAAATTCGTGTTTACCACGCGGTATTGCGAGGACTACGCGATCGATCCGGCGAAAGTCAGCCCAAGCCCATTCCCTCCTCCCATCCCTGCATGATATTCAGGCATTGGATCGCCTGACCTGCCGCTCCTTTCACCAGATTGTCAATCGCCGACATCAAAATTATCTTTCCCGTACGAGGATCGACCCGCCAAGCAATTTCGATCGCGTTGGAGTGGGCGACGTGCTTAACGTCCGGAAACCGATCGGTACCGAGGAGCCGCACGAACCGGTCACTCCCGTATGCCTTCGCGTAGGCCTCGGTGATCTGCATTTCATCGGCATCGCCATCCGCGTGGATGGTCGTAGCAATCCCTCGAGTTAATGGGATCAAATGCGGCGCAAACTGGATCCTTGTCGACCGGCCAGCGGCAACCGAGATCTCTTGTTCGATTTCGGAAAGGTGCCGATGGAGGGGTAGTCCGTATGGCCTGACGCTCTCGTTACATTCGACAAAGAGCAATGGGATCTCTGCTTTTCGACCAGCTCCACTGACTCCGCTCATACTCGTGGCTATGACAGATTCGGCCCGAATCAAACCCGATCGAATCAGCGGAAGCACTGGGAGAAGAATACCCGTCGGATAGCATCCGGGACAGGCAACGAGCTCAGCGGTACGAATCTGATTGCGGTGGATCTCCGCCAATCCATAGACCGATCGGCTCAGGAGCGCCTTGGCCGGATGTTCTTGATGATAAAACTCGTGATAGGCCTGCGGATCTCGGGTTCGAAAATCCGCACTTAAGTCCAAGACTCTAATTCCAGCATCCAAGAGGGAAACAGCAGTTTCCGATGCTACCCCATGGGGCAGCGCCAGAAAAGCTGCCGTCACATTCTGACCGGTCAAATTCGCCGAATCCGGAGAAACAAACCGCAGATCCGCCACGCGACTACGTGGGTCCAACCAGGGAAACAGGTCAGACGCCTTTTTGCCTACGTGCTGGCGCGAGGTGAGACTGACGATTCGAACCTGAGGGTGCTGAGCCAGGCGTCGGACGAGTTCTTCTCCCGAATACCCACTAGCGCCAAAAATCGCTACGTTGATCAAATTCATTGCGATAAATCGACCATTCGGCCGAATACCCATCATAGCCACTCGCTATTCATTGAAAAGTCCCTCGATTCAGGTAATTCCGCGACAGATTTTGCATTTTCCTCGCCGTGGCCTGTCCGTCGTAGCGTCGATCGCAAGCAAGGTCATGATGGATCCGTTGGCATAGGCAGAAGGGAAGTTTACTCCCGTTCTACCTGAATTTGTCCGCCACGGCCGGATTGACGCCGAAGGCGGCAGACGGGCCGGCCGATGGACGACCGCAATATTTCTGAATTTAAAATCCAGGCTAGTTTTCCGAGGCAGGGTGTGTAGCTTCCGGGTCTCGCCAAGATGTCCGAGCAACGCAAAACTTTGGATGAGCGACAAACGATGACCGATTTGGAACGTCTTCGGCACTCGTGCGCCCACGTCCTGGCTTCTGCTATTCTCCGCATCTGGCCACAAGCTCAATTTGCTGCAGGGCCCCCGGTTGAAACCGGGTTCTATTACGATCTGGAACTCGACCATCGGATCTCCCTCGATGACTTCGAGCGAATCGAAGCCGAGATGAAGAAGATCGTGAAAGAGAACCAGCCTTTCGAAAAGATCGATGTGAGCCGAGAGGAAGCTTTCGCAATGGCCCAGGAAGGCCGTCTGGCAGCGCTTGGTCGGCGCGAGCAACCCAGTAAATTCAAACTCGACATTCTCGAGCACATTCCCGAAGGCGAGGCAATATCGCTATACCGCAATGGCGATTTTACCGATCTTTGCGCGGGTCCGCACGTGATGCGCACTGGAAACATCGGTGCGTTCAAACTAACCAGTCTCGCTAGCGCGTATTACAGAGGCGACGCTAACAATCCGCAGCTGCAGCGGGTCTACGGGACCGCATTCAAAACCCGGGCGGAGTTGGATGCATATTTCGCTCAGCTAGAGGAAGCAAAAAAACGCGATCATCGGAAACTCGGGCGCGAATTGGACCTTTTTCAGATCGATGAACAGGTTGGACAAGGACTAATCCTGTGGAAGCCAAAAGGAGCGGTTATTCGGCAGCAGCTGCAAAATTTCATCGGCGAAGAATTGCGTAAGCAAGGGTACTCCGAAGTGTTTACCCCGCACATTGCGAAGCTCGATCTCTTTCGGACGTCTGGCCACTATCCTTACTATCGCGAGTCACAATTCCCACCTCTCATCGAGCCGGAGGCGTTATCCCGTTTGGCTGGCGAAGGTTGCAGCTGCGCCCAACTGGCCAACCAGCTCACGAACGGAGAACTCGACGGTTATTTACTGAAGCCGATGAATTGCCCGATGCACATCAAAATCTACGCATCGGAGCTACGCTCGTATCGCAACCTGCCGGTAAGGCTGTCGGAGTTTGGAACCGTTTATCGATGGGAGCAGTCAGGTGAGCTGGGAGGAATGACTAGAGTGCGCGGTTTCACCCAAGATGACGGCCATCTTTTCTGCACCGAAGAACAGCTTGCGGAAGAGCTTCGACAGTGCCTGGAACTTGGCCTCAACGTACTGCGCGCGCTCGGCCTGAATGAATTTCGTGCGCGGATCGGATTAAGAGATCCTGATTCTTCGAAGTATGTCGGTACTCCCGCTCAATGGGACAAAGCGGAAGCGGCGTTGAAGCAGATAGCCGTGCAGTCCAATATCTCTTTTGCCGAAGAAGAAGGTGAGGCCGCTTTCTACGGCCCGAAGATCGACTTTATTGTGAAGGATGTGATCGGACGGGAGTGGCAGCTCGGCACGATTCAGGTCGATTACAATTTGCCGGAACGATTCGATCTAACTTATATCGATTCAGACAACTCCTCGAAACGACCTGTAATGATTCATCGGGCCCCCTTTGGATCCCTCGAACGATTTTGTGGAGTTCTCATCGAGCATTTTGCCGGCGCTTTTCCGCTCTGGCTGGCTCCCGAGCAGGTGCGGATACTGCCAATTTCTGACAAACATGTCGCTTATGGCGGTCAAATTCTATCCCTCCTAAAAGCAGCAAATATCCGAGCTTCTCTCGACGAAAGTTCCGATAAGATTGGGGCTAAGATTCGGCTTGCTCAGCTCCAAAAGGTCCCCTATATGTTGGTCCTCGGTGCACGAGAAGAACAAGCCGGCGAGGTGGCTGTGCGCAGTCGTCTCCGCGGCGATGAGGGGGCTGCGAGTGCACCGCATTTCTTGGAAAGAATCCAGCAGGAAATTAAAAATCGAAAACTTGATTGATTGAGCGAGGCGATCAGCTCCCGGTCTCACTCTTTAGGAGAATAGTTTTATTCAGCAACAGCAGATTCGAGTAAACGGCCGAATTCGCGCACGCGAGGTCCGCGTCATCTTGGGAGCGACCAACGAACAGTTGGGCATAATGAAGATTCAAGACGCACTGCGCCGAGCGCAATCTGTCGGCTTGGACCTGGTGGAAGTAGCGCCTGGCGCAAATCCGCCAGTATGTAAGATCGTAGATTTCGGCAAGTATCGCTACGATCTCTCGAAACAGGATAAGGACCGAAAATCGTCCGGATCGAAACTCAAAGAGATCAAGTTTCGGGTTAATATCGATCCACACGATTACATGATCAAAGTGCGACACGCCGAGGAATTCCTGGATAAGGGAAACAAGGTAAAAGCTCAGCTACAGTTCCGCGGTCGCGAGCTCAGTCACAAGGAGCTGGGTTACCAACTGATGACTCGACTCAAAGACGATTTGGCGACAATGGGACAAGCCGAAATGGAGCCTAAGCTGATGGGAAAAAGTATCAGCATGACGATCTCGCCTCTCCCCATCAGCAAGCGCAAGCGCCGATTCGCGCCTCCGGATGAAGAACTTCCCCCCGAACCTCCGGACTCGGAGGAATGAAGCTCATCCTCTTTGACATCGACGGAACACTATTGACGACTGACGGCGCAGGCCGCGCAGCGCTGCGGGCGGCAGGTGCAGATGTTTTCGCGATTGAAGAAGATCTCCAGGGAGTGGCTATCTCAGGAAATACCGATGTCGCGATTGTCCATGAAATTCTGAACAAACACGGGATTCCCGCCTCGGAAATTAATGTTAACCGCTATCTCGGCGCCTATCTGGCCCACCTCAAACAGCGGTTGGCTAAGGAACCCGGCGACGTCCTGCCCGGCGTAGCGGTGTTGCTGGATGCTTGTGCCCAGGAGCGCTGCATAGTCGGGCTGCTAACCGGAAACCTCAGGCGAGGCGCCCAAATGAAGCTTGGTGCGCATCGTCTGTGGGACCGCTTCAGCGTCGGCGCATTTGCTGACGACAATCGGGATCGGAATTTGCTGGGCCCGATCGCCAAAAGGCGGGCAGAGGCGGAGTTTCGGGTGCCGTTCGACCAACTCTTCATTATTGGCGATACGCCGCGCGACGTCGCTTGTGGAAAGGTTGCCAATGCGACGGTCTTAGCCGTCGCCACCGGCCGCTACTCTCGGGAAAACCTGGCGGCTCACAAACCCGATTTTCTCTTCGACGATCTAAGCGAAACGAAAGCGGTGCTGGGAGCCTTGGGATTCCAGTAGGTTGGCCTTTAGCATTTTCAATCAAACGTCGCGCACCGATGAGCGCCTACGCCGGTAGGCCCATCGCTCCAGGACCGCCGAACCGAGGACACAATCGAGCCTGGTTAGGCCTAATATCGTTACCGGAGATTGATGGCTGCAATATTGTTAGGCCGAATGCGCCCACGACTCATGGGTAAATCGGCGGTCGCGGAGCCACTCGCCCGATCTCCCGCGCCACCTCAGGTCAATACTGCAACATCCTCAGAGAGCTTGATGGTGCGGCCGTCGGGATCAAGGAAACTCGCATACGGACCGTCCATTCGCACAATGACACCTGCCTCTTTCAGTTTTTCTAACAGCACCTCACGATCGCGCAACGCGAGGTATAAATGAAAATGGCTCTCGACCTCTCCGTCCTCGCAGGCTCGGAATGAAAGTGGCATTCCACCGATCAAAAGATCGAAGTACCGGTGCTTGCGCTCGCTGATGATTCCGCCTCCAAGCAGGCGCGTGTAAAAATCGCGAACCTCCCGCCATTTGTTTGTAAAAACGGTGATTGAGTAGAGGCGAGGATAACGCATCGTCTGTCTTCGCACAGAACCGAGTTTGCGTTTTAGAGCCATACCGTTATCCCTCTCAAAAATATCTTAATTGCGGAGTCTATTACAAAAATAATGCTACCGTTGCCTGTGAAAGGGAGCAACTGTTAATTTGGAGTATGGGCTTTGCCGTTGCCGCCAGGGTGAAAGGGTGCTATAGCTCGGGCCTCTCATGGTGGTCGAACTCTTGGAACTTCGGGGTGAGATAGATCTGAACGAGAAACCGAACGTAACGGCTCGGCTCGATCCGCTTATCGAGAAACAGAGTCTCGCTATCGTGGTGGACTTGTCCGAAGTTTCTTATGTTGACAGCTCAGGTCTCGCCATTTTTATCGACGCCTTGCAAAGAATCCAGCGCTATGGTGGGAAATTGGTCCTGGCAGGGCTCCAAAATAACGTTGCAATGGTCTTTCAAATTGCACGATTGGATAAGATCTTTTTGATCTTCGACGATCGCGAAAGTGCCCTTAATGCGGTCGCCCATCCCTAGCCCCGAAGGTTTCGTGGCTAGCAACCTGGCGGATTTGAATTCAGAAACCTGGGTAGCTAAAATCTCAGCGGCGGCTTACAGATTGGAAATAGCAGATTTTGGCTGTCGCCGACCGCACCGTTTCAAAAACCAGTCTTCGAAAAGGATGAAAGACAGCGAAAATTTGCTATCTGCTATTTGTCATTTGTAATCGCCGCGAAGCGGCGCCGCCATGCTTCCTTGGTTTCGTTCGGAACAAATTCCTCTCTATCTGGCCCCAATGGCCGGAGTAACGGATTCCGTTTTTCGCCGGTTGTGCAAAGAACACGGCGCTGATGTGGTCGTTACCGAGTTCGTTTCGGCTGACGGTATTCTCCATCGAAACCAGCGGACTCGCGAGATGGTCGCATTTCGGCCGGAAGAACGGCCGATCGGAGTCCAGCTCTTTGGTGCCGACCCAGAAAAGATGGCGGACGCGGCGAGAGCTGTAGTTGATTGGGTGCAACCCGATTTCATTGACCTAAACTTCGGTTGTCCGGTCAACAAAGTCGTTTGCCGCCAGGGCGGCTCGGCGCTTCTTCGCGACTGTCCTCTTCTAGAGCGAGTCGCTTCGCGCGTCGTGCAAGCGCTTGAGCCAGTCCCGGTCACCGCCAAAATCCGCCT
>Ga0137401_10000054_pt1 | contig 34334 bp, 24 predicted proteins | sample CZOMad1_1_16fung_FD_108286 | JGI IMG/M metagenome (GOLD analysis project Ga0137401, IMG submission 108286) | Vadose zone soil fungal communities from Angelo Coast Range Reserve, California, USA - CZOMad1_1_16fungal (Illumina Assembly) | ecosystem: Environmental > Terrestrial > Soil > Vadose...
CTGACCCGCAACAGCCGATGGGGGGAGTGTCAACCGGAACGCCGGTGAACTATACGAGCAGACGCACGGTTGGTATCACCGATCCAAGAGCGCCGGTGGTGTTTGAAGATGTGACTGACAAAACCGCAATGGCTGGTTTCAAGCATCGTTCGGGTACTCCGACAAAGGACTACATTTTCGAAGTGCCATCCGGCGGTGTCGCGATATTCGATTATGACGGCGATGGTTTGCCGGACATTTATCTTGTCAATGGATCGACCGTTCCCGCGCTGCAAGGAAAAGAGAAACCGCCGCGCGCTGCGCTGTATCGCAATCTCGGCAACTGGAAATTTGAAGACGTCACCGATAAAGCCGGCGTTGCGAATGAACGTTGGGGCATGGGCGTCGCGGTTGGCGACTACGACAATGATGGGCGTCCTGATTTGTTCGTGAGCAACTTTGGCATGTCGCGGCTTTATCACAACAATAGCGACGGCACGTTCACCGACGTGGCTGAGAAAGTTGGCGTCGCGCGAAAAGGTTGGAGCACGGGAGCGACGTGGGGTGACTATGACGGCGACGGCCGGCTCGATCTATTTGTTCCGGGGTATCTGGAGATCGACCTAAGCAATCTGCCGCCGAATCCAAGGGACGCAAACAAACCCCGGGGAGTCGGTCAAAACTTTTGCCAGTTTCGCGGCACGCCGGTGATGTGTGGGCCGCGTAGTTTGCCGGGCGAGAGCGACACCCTGTATCACCAAAAAGCGGATGCCACGTTTGAAGATGTAAGCGCGAAAGCTGGCGTGAACGATCCCCAGAAGTACTATGGCTTCTCATCCGCGTTTGTCAACGCAAACGAAGATAATCTCCTGGATCTCATCGTTGTTAACGACTCAACTCCAAAACTCTTCTATATCAATAAAGGCGACGGCACGTTTGAGGAGGTCGGCTATCCTTCGGGCGTGGCGCTGAACGAGAACGGACGCGAGCAAGCAGGCATGGGAATCGCAATCGGCGATTATGACAATTCGGGGCGCCAGAGCTTTCACATTACGAATTTTTCAGATGACTCGAATGTCTTGTATCACAACGATGGTGACTCGAATTTTACGGATGTGACTTTTCTTGCGGGCTTGGGCGAGAGCACACTTCCGTTTCTCGGGTGGGGAACGAGCTTTATCGATTACGACAACGACGGGTGGCTGGACTTGATCGTGGCGAATGGTCACGTGTATCCGGCGGTTGATGAGCACCAGTGGGGAACCAGTTACGCGCAGCAACCGCTGCTGTTTAGAAATCTACGCAATGAAAAATTTGAGCGAGTTGGCGCGGCGCCTGGTAGCGGACTTGCTTCAGCATGGTGCGGGCGCGGTTTGGCCGTGGGCGATCTCGGCGGCGATGGCCGCTTAGACGTAGTCATCAATAATGCGGATTCAAAACCGACGATACTCAAGAATGTTGCTTCGCCGGCTGGCCACTGGCTGGCGCTGCATTTGGTCGGAGACGTTTCAAAACAATCGCCCCGTGACGCGATTGGTGCGACCGTTTATGTCACTACCGGCAAGATTCGCCAGCGTCAGGATGTCATTAGCGGTGGAAGTTATGCATCGCAGAATGATATGACCCTACATTTTGGCCTGGGCGCGGCGACTACTGTGGACAAAGTAGAGATAAAATGGCCCGGCGGCACGGTCGAATCAGTTAGCGTGATGGGCGTAGATCGCAAACTCACGGTCATTGAGGGCAAAGGCGTCGTTAAGTAAACTCGGCCTGCATTTGAGATTTCAATCTGACGCTGGTTGACTTCTGCGCGGGTCTTATATTATTTATACGGCATCTTCAAACGAACTATCCGATCTTATCTTTCTTAATCTGGTTCGGAAAACTGATTCGTCACTGCGCATTGATTTGTCATGCGACGTATCGATCTCAAGAAGGCGCAAGCCGCACGTTTGGGAACGATCCGCGATATTAACCGGCAGATTGTTCTGAACTACGTTCGCGAACGCGAGCCGATCTCGCGCGCAGAAATCGCGCGCGAGACTGCTTTGCAGCGATCGACTATTTCAACAATCGTCGATTCTTTGCAGAGGGAGGGCTTGGTCGAAGAGATAGGCGAAGGCGAATCGACCGGCGGCCGGCGGCCGACGATGCTGCGCCTGCGAACCGCCGGACCCATTGGAATAGGCGTCGCCATTAATCCAACATTAACTACCGTTGCTACCAACGACTTGGCTGGACGGGTACTCGAAGAGCGCGAATTTGCAACTGAACTGGATTCCCGAAAAACGTTGGGTCGCGTCATTGACTGCATCAATAGTCTCTTGAGTAGGACCGATGGAACTGTCGAAGCAATCGGAGTGAGTCTTCCGGGTCTCGTCGATCCCGAAACGGGAACTGCGATCTATGTTCCTTATTTTAAGTGGCGCGACTTACCTGTCGCTGAGACGATATCTGCTGGAACCGGCTTACCTGTAATAGTCGATAATGATGCAAACTCGATGGCCCTGGCTGAGCTTTGGTTCGGCCGACCAGAAGTAACCTACGCACGGGATTTCATTATGGTTCTGGTGGCGGAGGGTGTGGGCACCGGAATTGTTTTTGACGGCCAGATCTATCGAGGCAAGCGGGGCGCCGCCGGGGAGTTCGGACACATGATTACCGGCACGCACGCGCCCGTCCCTTGCTCCTGCGGCAATTACGATTGTTGGGAAGCTTTTTCGTCCGAACGTGCCAGTATTGCTCGCTATAAGAAGTTATGCTCAATAGGCGATAGTGAAGCGCCGCATTTCAAAGAATTGGTCGACCGTGCGTTAGGCGGAGAAGATCACGCCCGAACGGCAATCGTTGAGACCGCGCTTTGCTTAGGTGTGGGGATCTCAAATCTAATTGTTGGTTTCAGTCCTGAGGCTGTTGTCGTAGGTGGCGAAATCGCCCGCGCGTGGTGCCTTATCGAAAGCGCCCTACGAGAGACTATCGAACATAGTGTACGGAGAGGTTTACCGTCCGCTCCTATTCTACCGTCAACATTGGGAGATCAACCGACCCTAAGGGGCGCCATAAGTCTGGTTCTCGCGACCAAGTTCGCCGCCACGGTCGCCGCTTGATCGTGGACATGAGGATTCTCAGGCGAAGCGAAGATTATCTTCTTATAAGACAAAATTATCAGTCCGGGCTGGAAAAAACTGTTGACAGCCTTGAAAAACTGTATTAAATACTTAGTTCGCTTAGGCAACAAACTTTATTGATGCGCTTATTCTATGGAATATATCTCAGAAATCAATTCATTTCGGTAACTCAGCGAATTCAGCAAGGCCCGACAAATAGCGTTGGCTTTAGAACCAGGGGCAAGACCTAGAACTAGTCACTCAGTCACATCTGGGTGGAGTTTTCAACTTTCTCAAAGAGGTTCAGTCATGACGACCTACCGGCCAATAGTGCGCTTGCTCAGAGCAGCAACCGTGTCAGCGTTTCTGCTTACTTTCTTGTCCATTCCCGCGGCTGCTCAAACAAACAAGGCTGAGATCGTTGGCACCGTGAAAGATGCCAATGGCGCAGTCGTGCCGGGCGCAAGCGTTACCATTACTAAAGTAGATACGGGTACCGAACGAAAGGTTACTTCGGGCGATGCGGGTGAGTATAACGCTCCGTTGTTGGACATCGGCCGGTACAAAGTGACGGCCACCAAGCAAGGCTTCCAAACAACGACAAATGAAAACATCGTTCTCCAGACAAACGATAGAGTCAGGGTAGATCTGGAGTTGAAGCCCGGCGACGTCAGCGGCGTAGTTACCATAACTGCAGCCGCGCCGCTGGTGGAGACCGAGTCCAGCAATCGCGGAGCTGTAGTAACCGGCCGCGAAGTGACGGAGCTTCCGCTCTCGGGACGAAACTTTACTCAACTCGCGACCTTGATGCCCGGCGTCGCTGCGGCAAGCAACGCTGGTTTTGGCGGCACAGGCCCTGATGCTCGGCAATTCAATAACGGCGATCCTCGGGCCGGAGACGGTGGCCCGGGAAGCAGCAACTCACAGGGCTCTACTGAGAATTCGCGTTTCGCTCGCTCGGGTAGCGGCGCGTTGAGCGTGAACGGCCAACGGTCAACGAATAATAATTTCTCGCTCGACGGTGTCGACAACAACGAGCCGCAATTCGGCACGATCGGCGTGTTTCCTAATCCCGACGCCATCGCAGAATTCAAGGTCACGACCAGTGTTCCTCCGGCCGAGGTGGGCCGGGCCGCCGGCGCAGTCATTAACACTTCCATCAAATCAGGGACAAATCAATTTCACGGATCGGGCTATTACTATGGACAGAATTCAGCGCTCAATGCGTATCACCCAAAGCTGAAAATCGATCGCGCCGATGCGATATCACGGGGAGTGACAAACCTGGCGCCTTTCGCTAAAGCAGTGCAGCAGATTCACGAGTTTGGCGGTACGATTGGTGGCCCCATCATCAAGAATAAGACGTTTTTCTTCTTTGATTATCTTGGCCAACGTAATCATTTGCCGTTTCCGGCTGCGTCGACAGTTCCTACCGCCGGATCGCGGAATGGGAACTTTACCGGATTCGCGAATCACGATTGCGATAGTGATGGGAGTACTACCGGCGCAAACGATGGACCGGTGTGTAATCCATTCACGGGCAAGGCCTTTGCCGGTGCGATCATCCCCGATGCCTTGATTAGTCCCATCTCAAGGAAGTTGTTCAATCTTTATCCGTTGCCGACGATAAATGTGTTCAATCCTGACCAGGGCAACAATAACTACTTCACCCAGAGAAACAATCAAGAGCGGATCAATAACTACGAATTCAAGATCGATCACAAGCTTACCAACAAGAACTCGTTGACCGGTCGCTACAGTAGGCAGGATCTCAAAACTAATCGCGCGAATCTTTTGCAGGGGCTGCCGACCGCCGGGTTCGGCGCCGGCGACGAAGTCGGTAATACTCGGCAGATAACAATATCCGACACGCATTCCTTCAACCCGACCGTACTCAACGAGTTTCGCTTTGGCTTGACCCAAATCGATATTGCGATCTTCAATTGCGGCGTTGGCGGCGCGTGCGGAACCAGCGCCACCTTTGCCCAGGATATTGGCTATCCGAATGCGAATGATGGATCACTGGCAGCTTCGGGCGGTCCCGGTCTGGGAAACTTTGGCAGTGGATTCACTGAGTACCTTGGCGATGGCGGACTGTTTCGGGTCAAGAGTAAGAACCCGTACTTCGCAGATTCCGTCACCATTGTGCACGGTCAGCATGTGACCAAAGTTGGAGGTGAGATGCGCCTTCGCTACCTAAACACGATCGACGGCGGCCGGTCCGGCTTTCTGAAGGGCAACATGCAATATGCCGACGATGCGCCGGCGTTTAATCCGCTGACTGCCGGCCAGGTTTGTCCGGCTGCTTCAATTAGAATTGTTGGTGGAGTGACTAATTGTTATGTAGACGCCAATGGCGTTCCTTACGGCGGCACCGCCAACGCGCAAGCAAACGAACTAATGAGCCTGCCCGCTTTTCAGGTCGATCGAGGAAAGGTGTTTGGTGGTCCGTTCAATCTGCGTACTCAGGAGTATGGCTTATTTGTGCAGGATGATTGGAAGGCTACGGCTAACCTGACCTTGAACCTGGGTCTGCGCTATGACCTGTTCACTGCCCCAACCGAGACGTCTGGCAGAACCAGTTACTACTTTGCCGACGTCAGCAAGGTAGTGGTGGCGGGCAATAGCAGTGACCGGATCGTTTCCGCTGATAAAAACAACTTCGGCCCGCGCGCGGGGTTTGGCTATGCGATTAATAAAGAAAAGACGATGGTGATTCGTGGCGGTTACGGCTTGCTCTATACGTTGGATGGAACGGATTACCCGCCATCGATCCGCAATCCTCCGTTTACGAACACTATTCACTTTTCACAGTTCAATGGACAACAACCGACAAACGCGCGAACCTACTTCAGCGTTAACACCGGTCCACCGGCGGTTACGACGCAGATCGATCCGGCAAACCTGCCGACATCAGTGGCACTGTTCAGCGTCGATCGAAAACAGAAGACCGGCATGGTGCACCAGTTCCAGGTGAGCTACCAATGGCAATTCTCGCGCGACTGGTCGTTGGACGTCGGATACGTGGGCAATCGTTCGCGTAATCTTCTGACGACGATAAACATCGGCAGCGGCGGCACCGCCGCGGCGAGGAATACGGCCGGGGCTTTTCTGGGCAACGTCCTGGTGTACACGAATGCCGCAAGTTCCAGTTACAACGGATTGCAGACGCAAGTGCAAAAGAGACTTTCGCGAAACGTCCAGGGACAGATCTCCTATACCTTCAGCAAGACAACGGACAATGGTGTGGGGCTGATCGGATCTTTGGGCGACAGCCGCAGCGGCGGCCGCTCCGGCTATGTCAATCCGTTTAATCTTAACGCTGACAGAAGTATTTCGTCTTTGGACGTACCTCATCTGCTGTCGGCCGATGCGATCATCGACTTGCCTTTCGGGAAGGGACAGAGATATCTGAATAGCAATGGAATGTCAGACAAAATTGTGGGTGGCTGGCAATTAAATATTATCCAGACTGCTCGCTCTGGATTTCCGTTTTCGGTGATCTGTAATTGTGATCTGGGCCGGCCATCCGTGGTTGGCGATCCGTTCGCCAACGTGCCTGCCGGTCGATTCATGAATGTGGCTGCGTTCTCGACTACGCAGGCAATAACAGTACTGCCGGCGAATGCGGCTGGCACCGTCATCAGGTTTGGTAACGAGCGTCGCAACGCCTATCGGAGCCCGGCGATCTGGAACACCGACGTCTCGTTGTTTAAGAACACGACGCTGACCGAGAGGTTGCGAATGCAGATCGGAATTGAATTCTTCAATTTCTGGAACCATGCGAAACGAACGGTGCCAATTAATGACATAACCAATGGCGGTTTCGGCAGGTTTGATTCGTTCTTTCCCGGTCGCGTGATTCAGTACCGCGCGAAGCTCATTTTCTAGATGCAAATGGAATTGATCTGAAGCGGCGCCGGCGTCGCTTCAGGCCGCTATCCTGACGACCGTGCGCTTCGCTCGTGTGGTCGTCTTTTGTTAGAATTGGGCTTGGTACTCCCCCGGCTTGCCTGCTTTAATTCGATGTCAGCCCGCCCAGCGACGATTTTTTTAATTGCGCTCGCCGGCCTTCAAGTGGCGGCCGGCCAATCTTCTGTTCCACAATCCAAAGAACGCTCCCATGTCGAACGGTTCAGCACGCCCGAAGTGCGCGCGGAGAAGGCAGAGGCGGACGCCAATGCCAGGCTGATCGCGAATCCCAACGATGACACTGCTCTGGACGCCCGAGCCGTAGCCCGCATACGTCTGGGCCGAAACAAAGAGGCCTATGAGGACTTGCGCCGGGCAGTGGCTCTGAAACCCGATTACTCTGACTATCAAGCCAATCTGGGTTACGTGCTGTGGAAACTTGGTAGACCCGAAGAGGCGGTCGGGGCTGAGCGCACCGCGCTCAAACTGGACGCGAAGAACACCACCGCCCATTACCAGTTGGGCCGCTTTCTCCTACGCCTTGGCGAGGCGAAAGATCTGAACGAAGCAATTGCCGAACTTAAGCGCGCGCTCGAGCTCGATCCTCGTCAATACGAGGTTCGATTCGAGTTGATCGCCGCGTATCGAGAGTTGGGTAATCTCGCCGAGGCGGCCGCACAATTGGACGTTTTGCAGGATGCTCGGCCAACTGACCCGCGGGTGTTTTATGTGACTGGCCTGTTGGACGCAGATCGCAACGACCTCAATTCCGCGGTCAAAAATTTCAATGAGGCAATCAATCGCGATCCAACGATGTACGCGGCGTGGCAGGATCTTGGTTTGGCGTATGAAAAACTGAATCGCTGGGACGATGCAGCCCGGACTTTTGCCGAATTAGTCCAGCGGCAGCCGAATTCGATCGAGGCCGCATACTTTCATGCCCTTTCGCTATTCAATTCAGGCCGCACTACTGAAGCTGAAGCGGAAGTCCGTCGAGCTCTTCGCATGGATGCCGGTGCCGTCGAGGCCCATACCCTTATGGGGATTATTCTGGCTTCTCGAGGTAACGCGAATAGCGAAGCTGCCGACGCTTTCTCTCAGGCTATCGCGCTTAATCCCAACAGCTTTGACGCGCAGTTTTATTTGGGACGGGTTCAGTACGCGCTCAAGGACTACGCCGGATCTCAAAAGAGTCTGCGCGCGGCCCTTAAGCTGAATCCTCGTCATTCGGAAGCGCGGTTCTTTCTCGGCACTGTGCTGGAACTGTCCGGCGAGTCCAACGCCGCGCTGGCTGAGTATCAGGAGCTGCTGAAGACTGATCCCAATTCAGTTATGGGTCAGTTGGGATTGGGCGCCCTGTTAGTCAAGCAAGGGAAAATCGACGAGGCTCAGGTAGCCCTGAATCGCGCGGTCAGTCTGGATCCCAAAGAGTTTGAAGCGCATTGGGCGCTGGGTCGGGCATTGGCGCTGAAAGAGCAATACGCGGCAGCAGCCGAATCTTTCAAGAAAGCCGTGGCGATCGCGCCGGGGCGTTCAGATGCACATTATCAGCTCGGTTTGGCTCTGAGACGGTTGGGCCGCACCGAAGATGCAAATCGCGAGTTCGCGATTGTTGAGAAACTTAACACTGAGTTTCGCAAGGGCACGAGTCCCTAATTAAGAAGAGCAAGTGGAACTAATCGGCGAAACACAAACCTATCGAGCGTTCATTCGAGACTCGCTGTTATTGGTACTGGGTCTGTTGATTTGCCAGCCCGTCATAGTGAGGGCCCAGCGTCAGACGGCCCGACGACAAAGCAACGCACAGATAGCGGCTACGGACGGCGCTGGATTGAGCGCGAGCGCTCGAACTTCCCTCGATGCGGCTCTGGCGGCTTTGCAATCAAACGATCTTCCCGGAGCTGAACGCGCCGCCCGCGCTGCCGTCGCGGCTTCTTCGCACTCCGCAATTACGCACAATGTCCTCGGGGTCGTGCTGGATCGCTCGCGCCGCGGCGAAGAAGCATTTGCAGAGTTCAATACGGCGATCAAGCTTGATCCGAACTTCGTCGGCGCGCGAAACAACCTGGGAAGGATGTTGGCCGAGCGCGGCAAAACTGCCGAGGCGATTGCCGAATTTGAAAGAGTATTGAAAGACGATCCGGCACACGTCCAGGCGCATTACAATTTGGGGGCGCTCTATGCGGATGCCGGGGACTTTACGAAGGCGGCGGAACACTTTGATCGCGCTCGTGCGGCTGAACCAAACGATCCGCAACTGGCACTCGCGTTTCTGAATGTGGCTTATCGCGCAAACAAAACGCAGCAAGCTGATAGCGTCGCCGATCTCATTGAACGCACGGCTGGCGCTGACCCTAAATCACTTTTTACTTTGGCCACTGTGCTGGCCGAGAGCAAACAATACGAACATGCGGCTCGGCTGTTTGCGCGGGTAAACGAATTGAGGCCGCGCAACTACGAAGTTCTCTACGATTTGGGCATAGCACTCTATAACGTCGATCGGCATGCAGAGGCGGCCCGCTATTTGGCTGAGGCCGCGGACATGAATCCCGCGCCCCCGGAAACTCATTTTCGTTTGGCGCTTATCGCCAGCACGCTTAACGATCACGCGAACGCGGTGCTCGAATTCAGGCACGCGATCGAACGCGATCCGAAGAATGCGAACTACCACTTCATGCTGGCGCGCGAGTATTCGCGGATCGGCTATTGGGATGGCGCGATTGAAGAGAACACGAAAGCGATCGAAATCAATTCGAAAGAGCCGGCATACACTTATGCCCGCGCCAATGCGAACTATCGGAAGGGTGAGTGGACTGCGGCGGCGATCGATTTCGATCGGGCCGCCGAGCTCGATCCGAAGATCGAAAATATTGATTACCTTCGCGGTTATGCGCATCGCGCCGCAGGAGACTTCGAGAAGGCACGCGAAATTCTCGAGAAGTTCGTCGCAATACACCCCGACCACGTGGATGCGCTGTCGAGTCTGGGCTATGTCGCAATCGAACAGGGACGGCTCGACGATGCCGAAGCGCCATTGAAGCATGCCTTGCAAATATCGCCGGACGAGATTCCGGTGCTTTACGATTACGCCAGGCTCGCTCTGAAGCGTCGCGAGTATGCTGAAGCAGTGGGCCGTTTGGAAAAAGTGGTCAACAAGCTGCCGACTTTGACGCAGGCTCACTATCAATTGTTTCTTGCGTATTCGCGCCTGAAGCAAACCGATAAGGCACAAATTGAACTTGCTGAATTCAAGCGGCTGGAAGCGCTGGAAAAACAAGTCGAGAAAGAACGCATCCTGGACGAGAAACTGCGAGTCCAGCAGTTGATGGGCCAGTCGCCCTGAGAACGATCTACCTGCTTGCCGCAGGTGGTACGAAATTCGTTATGAGAACCGCAATGAATATCTATCTACGAAAGAGTTCATGGTTGGTTGTGATAGTCACGGGATTATTTGGGGCCATCGCCGCCCAGAATGATTTTCCGAAGAAGCCTTTCCAGCAATGGTCCAGGAGCGAAGCCGAGGCGATATTGAATGATTCGCCCTGGGCAAGGCAGCAGGAAGTGCGGATCAAGTTCGACAAGGAAGCGCAAAAGGCTGCCGGATCTTATTCAGGCGTTTCGAGCGCGGCCGCCGCCCAAGCGGACACTGAAGTTACTAGCCAGGTCCCAGTTGATTTTGTGTTTACGATGCGGCTGCGTTCCGCGCTCCCGATGCGGCAAGCGCTGTCCCGACTCAAACAGCTTAAAGCCGATACAAAGATGAGCGACAAGGAGCGCGCAACGTTCGATGCTCAGGTCAAAGGCCTCCTCGAATGTCCCGCGTGCGCGCAGAATTACGTCATCAGCTTGAGTTCTAAGTCGAAGAACAACCCGGGCGCCGACGCCGTATATTCGACCTTCAAAGGGGGGCGGCTTTCCGACTTGCAGCGATATGTCTACATCGCGAATGAAACGAGCGAGCGTCGGGTGCTCGTGCATTTCGTGGCGCCGAAAGCGCCCGGCGATGAAGCCATCTTCTTTTTCACTCGGCTGGGCGACAAAGGCGCGCCGTTGCTGACCAAAGACAGCAAAGAGCTTCTGGTTAATTTGACGGACAACCAGGCGAATGCCATTACGAACTTTAAGTTCGATGTTTCAAGACTGATCGTCGACGGCAAAGTCGAGTTTTGAAATGCTATTTGCGGAAATGTCGCGGCTTGAAAAATCGTGGCGGCTGCTTTGCAGCGCGATTAGATTTCCCGGCTGCGGCGATCTACAGGCAATCAGGAAAAGGTCCCTCCCTCGATCTGTTCCGGAATAACTTCGCGCGTTACCGCTGAGCGCCGGCGGAGATACTCCGTCTGGCCACGCTTACAAGGCGCCGGATTTTACCGATGCTGACTAGCGGAGGCAGAAAATCGAATATCCACCAGCACCGCAAGTCTTATTTCGATCGCAAGGGATCGGAAACGTGGAATGATCGCATTCGGTACGAAGAGAAAGTGTGGGCAAATTCGCCTGCTGATCAGTCATGTGCGAGAGTTCAAACAATAATCAGCATCGCGGGACAATAGTCCGACCATTAGGGAGGGCTCGGTGCCGGCGCAGTTTGATGTGGCACGCGCCTCTTGCGCGTGTCTTCAAAGGGAGACGCCTGCGGCACCTTCTCAAACTGCACGAGTACCCGAGGGCTCAAGTGGCTTGTGCATTACTGTCGATGATGCTGCTCGGCGGATTCACCGTTGCAGCCGCGCAGGCTCTCACGGTTACAAAAGTCGAGCCGCCTTCGTGGTGGAGCAATCACAGCCTCAATCCCGTTCGGCTGCTGGTGCGGGGCACGAATCTGAGCGGTGCGCAGGTCAGGGCCACGCGGCCACAGACCGTGGTTTCTGACGTTAGAGTCAACGCCCGGGGAACATATCTGTTTGCCAACTTGCGGATCAGTCCGTCAGCACTGCCCGGCGATTATCCGCTATCGGTTGAGTCCGCCCTGGGAAAAGCCACCGTGCCTTTTCATTTGAATTCACCGCTGAATGCGCGCGCGAATTTTCAGGGCATCACTAACGATGACGTGATCTATTTGATCATGACGGACCGATTTTCCGATGGTGATCCGACGAACGATCAGCCGACGGGCGCGCCGCCAGCATCTTTCGATCGCAACAATCCGCGAGCTTATCATGGCGGAGATTTTCGCGGCGTAATTAATCATCTCTCATATTTGAAAGAACTGGGCGTGACTGCGATTTGGTTGACGCCCTGGTACGACAACTGGAACGGCATCAAGACCTGTGACCGGCCATGGTGCCCGAGCACTTATTATCACGGCTATCACGCGATCGATTATTACGCGGTCGAAGATCATTTCGGCGACATGAATACTCTGCGCGCGCTTGTAGAAAAGGCACACGCCCTCGGTTTGAAAGTGATTCAGGATCAGGTTGCGAATCACGTTGGCTCACAGCACCCGTGGGCCAACGATCCGCCGCTCGACGACTGGTTTCACGGGACGATGCAGAACCATCAGCTCGAGAAATTCCAAAACAGCGTGCTGTTATCACCGCACGCGAATCAGGAAGAAGTACGCAACACACTCGACGGCTGGTTCAGCGACGACATGCCGGACATGAATCAGGACGAACTGGAAGTCGCGCGGTACGAAATTCAAAACGCTCTGTGGTGGGTTGGGGCAACGGGCATCGACGGCATTCGGCAGGACACCATTCAATACGTTCCGCGTTTCTTCATTCGCGATCTTGAGAACGGTTTGCATCGCCAATATCCGCGGATGTGGATGGTCGGAGAGGTGTTTGAGCGCGACGCGGCCCAGACCGCTTTCTTCATCGGCGGGCACACAGGTTGGGACGGCATCGACACGAAACTTGATTCAGATTTTGATTTCTCGCTTTGGAACGTTTCGCTCGCCGTCTTTACCGATCACTTGCCCATGCGCGCCCTGCGCGATCAGCTGAAATACGACGCGCTTTATCCTGATCCGGCGAAGCTGACGACCCTCACAAACAATCACGATACGCGGCGCTTTATGTCTCTGGAGGGCGCGACGCTCGAAGGCGCCATGCTGCACACCGCGTTTATGTTGACGGTTCGCGGCAGGCCTCAGCTTTATTCAGGTGAAGAAATCGCGATGGAAGGCAAAGACGATCCGGACAATCGGCGTGATTTTCCCGGAGGTTTTCCGGGCGATTCACACAATGCCTTTCTGGCAAGCCAGCGCACGGTACGTGAACAGCAGATGTGGCAGTGGACGCATTCCTGGATCAAACTACGCCACGCCCACCCGGCCCTCTCGCGAGGACGACTAACTGATTTGTATTACGACGATAACGTTTACGTATTTGCGCGTCAGTGGCAAGCAGAGACTTTGATTCTTGCTTTCAACAGAGGCGCCAGGGAAGTGCGAATCAATATACCTGCCCGAGCGATCGGATTGCCGGATGGGACGCGTCTTTCGCCCGTTATCGGAGGCGCGGAGCTTGTCGAAGTTCCAATTCCGGTTGAAAAAGGTCAAACCAGCCTGCTCGTGCCACCCAAGACGGCGGTGGCCTATTGGTAATGGGTTTCCCAAGAGCCAGCGGCATTCTGCTACATCCGACCTCGTTGCCGGGACGCTTCGGTATAGGCGACTTAGGTCCGGCCGCGCACCGTTTTGCCGATTTTCTTGTCTCAGGCGGTCAGAGTCTTTGGCAGGTGCTGCCGCTGGGGCCAACGGGCTATGGCGATTCGCCTTATGCCTGCTACTCGGCGTTCGCGGGAAACACTCTGCTTATTAGCCCGGAAAAAGTCTTCGAGGAAGGTTTACTAAGTCGCGACGAGCTGGACGAGATTTCGTCTCTGCCCCCAGAGAGGGTCAACTTCGGCGGCGCACATGAAATCAAAGATAAGTTATTGACCCAGGCTTTTGCGCGTTATCAGCGCACTACCAACACCGAATTGCGCAGCGCCTTCGAGAGTTTTTCACAACAAAATTCTTCGTGGTTGAACGACTACGCGCTCTTTCGCGCGCTCAAGACTGAGCATGGCGGCAAAGCATGGCATGAATGGGAGCGGCCGCTCGTATGTCGCGAGCCAACCGCGCTGGCCCAGGCGAAAACGAAGCTTCACGATCAAATCGAAGCCCACAAATTCGCGCAATTTCTCTTCTTCAAACAATGGTTTGAGCTAAAGGCTTACTGCAACGAACGCCGCCTCAGCATGATCGGCGATTTGCCGATTTTCGTTGCGCAGGATTCATCCGACGTCTGGACCAATCCGGAACAGTTCAAGCTGGATCGCGACGGAATTCCGACCGTAGTCGCCGGCGTGCCGCCGGATTATTTCAGCGCCACGGGACAGTTCTGGGGGAATCCGCTCTACAACTGGGAGCGAATGTTGGAAGACGGTTTCAGGTGGTGGATCGAGCGCGTGCGCGCGATTCTGCAAATCGTCGACATCGCGCGCATCGATCACTTTCGTGGATTCGCGGCCTGCTGGGAAATTCCCGGAGGCGACACGACGGCTGAACGTGGGCGCTGGGTCGAGGTGCCGGGGAGGGAACTCTTCAATACGATTCGCAAAGCCCTGGGTGAACTCCCGATCATCGCTGAAGACCTTGGCGTGATTACACCGGATGTCGAGAAGCTGCGCGACGGCTTTGGTTTTCCCGGTATGCGAATTCTTCAGTTCGCCTTCAGCAGCGACACGAAAAGCATTGATCTGCCGCATAACTATCATCACAACGTCGTCGTCTATACGGGCACGCATGATAACGACACGACAGTTGGTTGGTTCAATAGTGTCGCTGGATCCGGCTCGACGCGAACGTCCGGGCAGATTACGGCTGAACGCAACTTCTGTTTGAAGTATCTAAAAACCGACGGCGCAGAGATTCACTGGGACTTTATTCGCGCAGTGCTGGCGTCGGTGGCGGACACTGCGATCCTGCCTTTGCAAGATCTTCTCGGTTTGGGAACGGAGGCCCGTATGAATCTGCCAAACAGCATTAGCGGAAACTGGACCTGGCGATTCGGCGATGAAGCTTTGACCGACGAATACGCTGAACGACTGAGAGATATGACTGAAACCTACGGCCGCGTGCGCCGGCATGAAGTAGAAAGCATAAAGCTCGATCACTACATTCAATGAGACGCGTATTACAGATTATGTGGCGCCCGGTTTTGCTGTCGGCCTGGTTGGCGACGATCGGTCTCAGTGCGAGCGCTCAGTCGCCGGAAGTCTTGAAAGTCGAGCCGCCGAGTTGGTGGATAGGCAGTTCGATGAATCCGGTTCGTCTGCTAATTCACGGCCGAAACCTGCGGGGTGCAAGGGTGCAGGCTGCCGGAGCCGGCATTCGCGTCATTGGAATTCCGAGAATCAACGAGCGCGGCAGCTACCTGTTTGTTGATGTAGCGATCGCGCCTAATACTCGTCCAGGTGAACGAAGGCTTTTCATCTCAAATGGCGCAGGAAAGAGCGAAGCGCGCTTTGAAATTCTTCCGGCTCTGAACTATGCCGCACGCTTTCAGGGTTTTTCTCCGGCTGACGTGATGTACCTAATCATGATCGACCGGTTTGCCGACGGCGATCCGTCGAACAACGACCCACCGCAATCACGCGGGCTGTACGATCGCAAGAATAAGTACTACTACCACGGCGGCGATTTTCGGGGCATCATCGATCATTTGTCATACCTGAAAGATCTGGGCGTATCCGCGCTGTGGCTGACGCCATGGTATGACAATTACGATCGGCTAAACGAGATCGAGTTGAAAGAAGGAAAGCCGTGCACGGGCTTTCATGGTTACAATCCGCAGGACTTTTATTCAGTCGAAGAGCATTTCGGAACGCTGGCCAAGCTCCAGGAGTTGGTCGCCGCCGCGCACAAAGCGGGCATCAAAATAATTCAGGACGAAGTAGCGAACCATACCGGCCCGTATCACCCATGGGTTGACGACCCTCCGACACCGACCTGGTTCAATGGTACGAAGCAGAATCATCTGGCCAATGTGTTTCAGACGTGGACGCTGCACGATCCCCGTCCGGTTCCCCTTTTGAAAAGACAGACTATGGAGGGCTGGTTTCTCGACTTCCTGCCCGATCTCAATCAGAACGACGCGGAAGTCGCCCGCTACCTGATTCAAAACACGCTCTGGTGGATAGGCGTGACCGGTACTGACGGCATTCGCATGGACACCTGGCAATACGTGCCGAATACTTTCTGGCGGCAGTGGACCAGCGCGCTCAAGCGCGACTTTCCAAAGGTAAACGTCGTCGGTGAAGTAAAAGACGGCGACGTCGTACACACTTCATATTTTCAGGGCGGCACCGTTCGCGATGGTGCCGACTCGGGTCTCGACTCGCTCCTGGACTTTCCACTCTTCTATTCGATCCGTCATGCCTTTGCTGAGGGCCAGAGTTTGAATGAGGTGCCAAAAACTCTGGCGAAAGACTATCTCTACTCGAATCCGAATATTTTAGTGACGCTGTTAGGTGGTCACGACGACGGCCGCTTCATGAGCGATCAAGGCGCGACGATTGATGGATTGAAACTGGCAAATGCATTTGTCCTGACCACGCGGGGCGTGCCGCAACTCTATTATGGCGACGAAATCGCGATGACCGGCGCCGACGAAGCAAACGCGCGCGCGGATTTTCCCGGCGGTTTTCCCGGGGATAAACGGAATGCCTTCACGCGTGAGCGACGGTCCAAAGATGAGCAGGAGTTAATTGAGTATGTTCGCGGCGCCACTCGGCTTCATCGGGAACTTGAACCCTTGAAACGCGGCACGCTGATCAATCTCTTCGCATCGGGACAACAGTATGCGTACGCGCGCAAGGACGGATTCGAAAGCGTCGTCATGGTGATGAATAACGATTCAAAGCCGGCTACGATTGATTTTAGTATTGAGCCGACGGGACTATCGGAAGGGACGGATCTCAGAGATCAATTTGCACCGCAACGTACCGTGAAGGTCGCGGAACATCGGTTGAAGGTAACGCTGCCGGCGCGGACTGCGGCAGTCTTCGCGAATCGTTAGCGACACTGGTTCATCCGCCGCGAGGGTTCGATTTGGCTTCCAAGACAAAACCATTTTCCGATCAAGTTGCGCTGGTAACCGGCGGCGGCACCGGCATCGGCAGAGCGTTTACTGAAGTGCTTGCAAACGCCGGCGCGCGCGTGATTATTGCTTCAAGACGTCAGGATGTACTTGATGAAACCGCCGCGCGGGTTAATGAAAATATTGTAGCCGAACGCGTGTTTGCGTACGCGTTCGACCTCCGCCAACGCGACCAGATTGATTCGATGGTCACGCATGTCATTGACCGGTTCGGTACGATCGACATTCTGGTAAACAACTCGGGTATTGCTGTTCCAGAGACTGTCGATCAAATTACTGAATCGGGATGGGACAAAGTTATGGAAACGAACCTCCGGGGGGTCATGCAATTAGTTCGCTCAGTCCTGCCGCACATGAATAAAAGCGATTTCGGGGACATCGTGAACGTTTCTTCGCAAGCGGGAAAGCACGGCTATGCGGATGTGCCATCGTATTGCGCCTCAAAGTTTGGCTTGCTCGGATACGCCGAAGCCCTGCGCGATCATGTGCGCAAGACAGGAGCAAATGTTCGCGTCTTAAATTTTTGTCCGGGACTCGTCGACGTTGAAAATACTGCGAGTGATGCAGAGACGAAACCCGGATTCATTCACGTCGCCAACATGGCCAGGACTCTAATGTATGCCCTGACACTGGATCGAAATGTGGTGCTGGAAGACATAAATATATACGCAAGGTAAGGTCGTTCAGCCAGCGGGCTGGTCGGCCCAATCGATAGCCGGGCAAGTCCGGCTGATAAACAAAACTCTCTTCTTCTGACGGAAATGGGAACGCTATGAAAAAACCACGCCTGAGTTTCTGGCAGATCTCGCATATGAGTTTTGGGTTTCTCGGAATCCAATTCGGTTGGGGATTGCAGCTGGCCAACATGAGCGCGATCTACAGCTATCTCGGCGCAAGGGAATCCGATATTCCTTTTCTTTGGCTGGCGGGTCCGGTCACGGGTCTGATCGTCCAGCCAATCATCGGCGCCATGAGCGACCGCACCTGGAACTGGCTCGGTCGGCGCCGTCCCTATTTTCTGGCGGGCGCAGTCCTTTCCAGCCTCGCGCTCTTCGTCATGCCCGACTCGACCAGCGTGAGGATGGCGGCCAGCTTTTTGTGGATTCTGGATGCCAGCATCAATATCAGCATGGAGCCTTTCCGCGCTTTCGTGGCCGACAAGTTGAACCCCGACCAGCGGACCGTTGGCTTCGTCATGCAAAGCTTCTTTATCGGCGTGGGCGCGACTCTGGCGAACGCGCTGCCTTACATCTTCAGATACTCTGGCGTGACGGGGCGAACTGCCAGCGGCATTCCCCTCACGGTCCTGTACTCATTCAAGATTGGCGCGGTTGCCTTTCTGCTCGCGGTCCTGTGGACGGTTTTTACGACGAAAGAATATCCACCAGCGGACATGGCAGAGTTCGAGCGCCAGCGCCGCGAGCACAAGGGAATTGTGGCTGTTGTTGCAGCGCTCCTCAAGGAAATTTTCTCGGCGATAGGCGAGATGCCTGCCACGATGAGGCAACTCGCCTTCGTCCAACTCTTCACCTGGCTCGGTCTTTTTTGCATGTGGTTGTTCTTTGGGCTGATGACCTCTTACCACGTGTTCGGCGCGACCAGCCCCCAGGATGCCAGGTTTCCTTTAGGAGGTGAATGGGGGGGCATCTGCTTTGCCGTCTATTCAATTGTGACTTTCGTCGTGGCCTTCGCTTTGGCAAAGCTTGCAGCGGTAACAAGCCGCAAAGCTGTCCATGCTTTCGCGTTGGTCTGCGGGGGCGTTGGTCTGCTTTCTGTTTATCTAATTCACGACAAATGGGCGTTACTCCTGACGATGATTGGGGTCGGCATAGCCTGGGCGTCGATTCTCTCGATGCCTTATGCGATTCTGTCAGGCGCTTTGCCGGCCGCGCGCATCGGGATTTACATGGGAGTCTTCAACTTTTTCATTGTCATCCCGGAAATTATCCAGGCCCTGACGTTCGGTCCAATCATTCGGGCAGTGTTCGGACCTGACAATCACAATGCGCCGCTCTACATGGTGATGGTTGGCGGTGGCTTCATGTTAATTGCAGCGCTGCTGGTCTTGCGTGTGCAGGATCTTGGAGATCGAGACTTGCCTGAAGACGCCGTGCTCGCGGCCGACGAGCATGTTCCAATCATTCCACCGGAATCTGTCCAGCCAGTGCCAAGTACTGGGCTGATTGATGAGCAGTAGTCTTGAGTCGTTGCCGTGCGGAAAGACCCAGGCTTTTCGCGTCCGCGGAATTTGCTAAATGAGACTGATGAAAAAAGGATTCTGTTCAGCTTTGGTGCAGCGAGCCGGACCGTTGTCTTTACTTGTATTCGTTCTTGTTCCTGCAATTGGTGCTTATCAAGCGCTCGGTCAGCAATCAGCCAGAGATTTCTCCAAATTGCCGGCTCGACCTTCGCCCCCCTGGGTTCAAGATGGCATCATTTATCAAATTTTTCCGCGGGTCTTCTCCAAGGAAGGAAACTTAAAAGGCGTAACCTTACAGCTTGATCGTCTGAAGGATTTGGGCGTCACGATCCTTTGGTTGATGCCGATCCATCCGATTGGTCAGGAAAAGAAAAAGGGAACGATCGGCAGTCCCTATGCGGTGCAAGACTACTACGCAATCAATCCTGACTATGGCACGAAGGACGATCTGAAGAAGCTTGTCAACGAAGCGCACCGCCGGGGCTTGAAAGTGATTATTGACATCGTTGCGAATCATACCGCCTGGGACAGCGTACTGATGAAACATCCTAATTGGTACAAGCATGACGCCAAAGGCAACATCACATATCCGTTCGACTGGTTCGATATTGCTGCTCTAAATTACTCGGATCCCGAACTGCGGCGATACATGACTGACATGCTGAAGTATTGGATTCGCGATTTCGATCTCGATGGGTTTCGTTGCGATGTCGCGGGAGAAGTGCCGACCGACTTTTGGGAAAAAGCGCGCGCGGAATTGGACCGGATTAAGCCTGACATCTTAATGCTTGCGGAAGCACATGAGCCCGAACTCGAAGTGAAAGCGTTCGATCTCGATTACTCCTGGCCATTGCACAGTGCGCTGACGGATGCGTTGCAGGGACGTGCGCCGGCTTCCGATCTCCGCAAAGCATGGGAAGACGAATTCAAGCAATGGCCACGCGGCGCTTTGCACCTGCGATTCTCCGACAATCACGACGAGCGGCGAGCGATTGCCCGCTTTGGCGAGTCCGGATCGTTAGCCGCTTCCGCTTTAGTGCTCACGCTCGACGGCGTGCCGCTGATCTATAACGGAATGGAAGCTGGCGACACGACTGAATCAGGCGCGCCCGCGTTATTTGAAAGGCTGCCAATTTTCTGGGCGATTGCCGAACGTCGTCCAGAATTCCTCCGCTTCTATAAACAGATGATCGCCCTGCGGAAAGCTAGTGAGGCGCTGCGGAACGGTTCAATGATTTGGTTACGCAATTCAGATGAAGCGCGTGTTGTAACGTATTCGCGGCGAACGAATAATGAAGAGATTGTCGTAGCGATTAACCTTTCCAACCGGCCCTTTTTTGGCTCGATAGAAGTGGCTAACGGCTCGACGCTTCAGGACATCACTCCTGAGATTAGCCAACCGTTGCCACCTGACGCACCTGCGCCGGAGCGTGATGCGCGCACGCGGGTCAACTCGTTGCCGACGCTTCGCCTCGATTCGTGGGGTTACCGGATTTTTAAGCGAGGACTGAAGTAAGTATCGAAGCAAATGCCAAATGCTGAGGACACTTCACCAAACGATGCCCGGACTCTGAAGCGAGTTTTCGCGGCGGACCTTGGTGGTACTCATCTGCGTTCGGCCATCGTCGATCAAACCGGGAAGATTGGTTTTCGTCTGAAGCAAAGCACACCGCCAGCCCAGAAACCGAAAGAAATCGTTGACGCTTTAGTGGCGGCGGTTCGCGAGTGCGAGCAGCAGATCACAACCGGAGAATACACAATCGATGCCGTGTCTGTCGTTGTCCCCGGGACAGTAAACGTAGCGTCGGGTGTAATTGTGAAAGCGCCCAACTTGCCATGCTTGAACGGATTTCATCTGACAGAAGCATTGTCCCGCGTGCTAAAGCGGCCGACGATTTTAGCAAATGACGCAAATGCTGCCGCCGTCGGCGAAATGTGGAAGGGCGCCGCGCGTGGGCGTCGCACGATCGTTTGCGTGACCCTGGGAACCGGTGTCGGTGGCGGAATCATGCTCGACGGAAAATTGTGGCAGGGCGTCAATTACTCGGCCGCGGAGATTGGCCACATGTGCGTAGATCCGTTTAGCGGGGTGGCGTGCGGTTGCGGCAGTCGTGGCTGTCTGGAGGTTTACGCGTCAGCTACTGCGATTGTGCGAATGACGCGCGAGGCGAAGCCGCGACATTCGCATTCGCGCCTGCAAACAGATGACGAATTAACCGCGGAAGCAGTCTATCGCGCGGGGCTCGAAGGCGACGAACTCGCGCTGGAAGTGTTTCGGCGTATGGGTGTCTATCTCGGCATCGGTCTCGCAAATCTGATCAATATTCTGAATCCGGAGATGATTGTGATTGGCGGTGGCGTCGTAAACGCGTGGGACTTATTTGAGAAAGACATGAATCGTCAAGTAGCTGAGCGCGCGTTTTCGCTGCCGGCAGATCAGGTGAAAATTGTGCCCGCTGAATGCGGCGATGATGCGGGGTTGCTGGGCGCGGCGAAGCTGGCGTTCTGCGCTGAGAATATTTAGCGAGGCGCTCAAAACACCAGGTATTTTGTCTGGAGTGCGGACTGTCCGCGGCTCTGTTTCTCGAAACCAGGGACAAGTCCCGCGTCTAAACGAAGCGTTGAGGGGTTTTATTATATGAAAAAATGTTTCGTGGTTTTGTTTAGCCTCTGTTGCTTTAGCCTAAATCAAGCTCAAGAGATCGACGTTACCCGGCTGGAAAAGATCGGACCGGTAACAGGATTCATCAAAACAGAGAGGGGAATCACGCTTAACTGCGGCGATAATTCGCAGGTTCAAGTTACCGTGCTCGCGCCGGACCTGATTCGTATTCGCGCTTCTTTCGCGAAGCCTGTCCCCTCGAAGGACCACTCGTGGGCAATCGCGAAGGATGATTGGCAGATTCCTTTGTGGACCATCAGCGAAACGAAGAATGCAATCACAATCGCGACTTCAGAAATCGAAGCTGTCATCGAACGCTCGCCCTTGCTGATCGATTTTCGCGACGCGCACACACATCAAACTATCAACGCCGACGAGCAGCCGATGGCGTATGACGCGAAGGCCGTGCTGGCGCCAATCATGTTCGATCCGAGCGCCGGCCAATTTGTAGCGGCGGCAAAGAAGCTCGGATTCGATGAACACTTCTATGGCCTTGGCGAGAAGGCAGCTCCGCTGGACAAGCGCCGCGGCTTTTTCGTTAACTGGAATTCGGATACTCCTGGCTATACTGTGGGCCGGGATCCAATCTATCAAACAATTCCGTTTTATCTCGGCTTGCAAAAGGGCGCCGCCTACGGAATCTTTTTTGATAACAGTTATCGCAGCTATTTCGATTTTGGCCGGCTCTCGCAGGAACGCACCTGGTTCGGCGCCGAAGGCGGCGAGCTGAACTACTATTTCTTCTATGGTCCTTCCATCAAAAAGATCGTAAGCCGATATGCTGATCTCACCGGGCACATGCCGTTGGTGCCGTTGTGGGCCCTTGGCGTTCAGCAGTGCCGCTATAGTTACTATCCTGAATCCGTCGTCGACGAAGTCGTGCGCCAGTATCGCGAGCATGATCTCCCGCTGGACGTGATCTATTTAGATATTCATTACATGAACGGTTATCGCGTCTTCACGTTCGACCCGAAACGCTTCCCTGATCCAAAGGGTTTGATCGACAGGTTGAGCAAACAAGGCGTGAAGACTGTTGTGATCGTCGATCCCGGCGTGAAGTATCAGCCGTCTATGGCGGGTGCGCCTGCCATCAATTCATCGAAGCCGGAGCTCCAGCCGCAGGACCAGCGTTACTACGTTTTCGATCAGGGGCTGGCTGGAAAATATTTTCAGCACCGTACAACCGATCAACTGTTTATTCCGAGGGTTTGGCCCGGGGACAGCACCTTCGTTGACTTCACATCGCCCCAGGCCCGGCGTTGGTGGGGAGATCTTCATCGCGCCTACACGGACAACGGAGTCGCCGGGATCTGGAACGACATGAACGAGCCGGCAGACTTTATCGATCAGACCGGCAAGAACCAAATGGACGTGGTCAGTTACGATGAAGGCGAGAATTCGACCCACGCTAAGAATCGAAATGTCTTCGCGCTGCTGATGGCGCGCGCGACCTACGAAGGTCTCGCGCGTTTGCAGCCCGACCGGCGCCCGTTTGTCATAACCCGTGCCGGATACGCAGGCATTCAGCGTTACTCGACGATGTGGACGGGCGATACGAATAGCACCTGGGACTCATTAGCTTTGAATGTGCCGATGTTTACGACGCTTGGCCTGTCTGGCGAACCTTTCGTCGGCAGCGACGTTGGCGGATTCATCGGTCGCGCGACCGGGGAGTTGCTGGTGCGTTCGTACCAGATCGGGTTTCTCGCGCCCTTTTTTCGCAATCATCACGCCATCGACGGATACGATCAGGAACCGTGGCGCTTTGGTAAATACTACGAAGATATCATCCGAAGATATTTGAAGCTGCGATATCAACTGCTTCCGTTTCTTTATACAACTCTTGAAGAGGCGCACCGAACCGGGGTGCCGCTGTTCCGGCCACTGATGCTCAATTATCAAGACGATCCGAACACATACAACCTTGATGATGAGTTCATGATCGGTGAAGACTTACTGGTAGCACCGATTGTGAAACCCGACCTGACCTCGCGTCTCGTTTATCTGCCAAAAGGTATCTGGTACGACTACTGGACAAACAAAAGATTCACAGGCGGCGCCATGATACGTGCCGCGGCGCCGCTGGATACTGTCCCGATGTTCGTGCGCGGAGGCGCAATTATTCCAATGGCGCCGGAGATGAAGTATGTGGGTGAAAAGACGGCTGATCCGATCACGTTCGCAGTTTATCCGGATGAAAAGGATTCAGCATCGACCACACTATATGAAGATGACGGTATCAGTCCTGCCTATCTGAACGGAACTTTTAGCAGGACAAGCATGGTCGTTAGGCGTGCTGCAAACAGTTATTTGGTGAACCTTAAAGCTCGTGAAGGTAATTACAATCCCGGCTCGAGGAGTTTCGTTTTCGTGATTAAGTCTGCCATTCGCCCGCGAAGCATCACAATAGCTGACGACGGGCGGCCTCGGACTGTTGTCGTTAAGTAATCATGAGCTTGATCCAACTATTCCTGGCGGCGAAGACGAGGCAGTGCGCCGCGCAAGACGACCGTCGCGAACATTTCATGACTTCGCGTCACAGCGGGAAGTCAGGAAAGATTGACAAGGGATGCTCGGCCGAGTGCGTAAACAGATGATGCGTATGCAATCATGCAGATTCGACGACCGACCGCGCGATCTGCAAGTTACCTTAATGGCGTCGTGGTTCAACTACATGAATCACGTTCCTGGCGTTTTAGGCGTGCGTCGAGACTATGCTCTATGGCTTTTGCCGTCTACCCGCAGGCCATGAATCTGAGCAATCGGTTTTCTTCTTAATCCACTGCGCACCGTTTGGCGTAATTCGCACTATATCGATGGGCGGTCCCACGTACTCGCTGCGCGCCTCGAGTTCGATTTCGATCAACGCCGAACGCCATCGCTTAAACCTGATTTCCAAAAGTCCGGCGTCTCCTCGGGTTGAGTAGGCCAGAACGCCGTCAAGTCCAATGCTCGCGAGAGCGAGCGCGAGCAGTCCGAATATGCCGAGCATCATGGCCGCGCTACGCTGTGGCGCCAGCGAGTCTCGCAGTCGGTCGGCAAGCATTCTTACGGTATAAAGGGGTAAGTTCCTGTCTAGCGACTGGATCTCACGACCGACCGCTCCAATCAGGGCAGATGGATCATCGCCGCGCGAGCACACCAGGAGCCTCGCGCCGGATTGGTAGTGCTGCTGGAGTGGGACGTAAAAGTACATGCGCGCTGACTCGGTCAATCTTTCATACTTGATGTTTTTGACGACTCCGACGATCTCAGAATGAGTATTGTCTCCCTCGTGCCAGGGGATGGCGAGCAGCTTGCCGATCTAAATAAAGTGCCTTATGAACAGCTTGACTACGCTTAACGAGCGAGCCGCTTTAAGAAATAACGAGAGCAGTCAGGAACGGAGACCTCTAGCGAATTGAAACGCGACTTAGATTCCGGCCATCCAAGAGTGAAACCTTCTCGATCATTGGCCCGCAAAACGTCCCGCGGTTACACGCGAATCAGGCACTGCATGCAGGGTAGGCGTTGCATGCACGTACATTTTTGCTGAACGATTTTGTAAGTATTGAAAACAAAGGGACGAAAATTCTAATTCCCAAGTTGCATGTTGCGGGTTCGATCCCCCGTCGCCTGCTCGATATTCATTCTTTGATTCCAAACTGAAAATTCCGAAACTTTGCTGGAACCTTCCGGAAGCGTCGCACACACGTTTGACATGAACTAATCGATCACGTATAAGAAGTGTCGGCGATTAAGAGTTGACTGACCAGAATATGAGCTTCTATAGGACCCATCACAACGACTACTTGCACCATCATGCCAACCATCATTGGCACGAGGGCAGCGTGCTGGCGATTGTGATGTGGAAACTCGAAGCGATCAGAGAGTAAACAGGATCACAACAAAGCTTTTGAACCCGCTGCCCGTAACTAGACGTGGCGGCGGGTTTTTCTTTTTGCGACTAAGAGTCGAGGGACTTTACTTGCTATGTCGGAAACACTTTCCAGAATCCCAGCGGGGATGCGTTATTACTCAGGTTCTGAGGTGCGCTTCAGACGGGCCACCGAGAACGTCATGATCTCAATCTTCGACGGCTGGTCTTACGAAGAGATTACGACGCCCACGATTGACTACTATTCGCTTTTTGAGCATGGCATGGGACGCGAGCAGGCGCATGATGCTTTTAGACTGAGCGATACAGACGGTCGCATGTTGGCCGTCAGGCCTGACGTTACGTCTTTGGTTGCGCGCGCTGCGGCGACGCTTTTCGCTGACCGCGAGCGGCCTTTGCGACTGTGTTATGTCGCTCCCATATTCCGCCAACGACCTCGATCTCATGCTGAGTGGAAGAGAGAGTCCACGCAGATTGGGGGAGAGCTGATCGGCGCAAACAGCGAATCAGCGGATATGGAAATCCTGGCGATTATCTGCGAAGTATTGCAGCGCCTGAATCTGGATCGCCAGGCTTTGATCACACTTAACGACGTCGAGGTCTTCAACGGAATCGCGGAACAGCTGAAACTCGACCCGGTTGCGTGTGACGAAATGCGCGATCTGGTGGATGCGCGCAACGCCGCTGATTTGGAGTGCTTTCTAACTCACTATTCTTCGGCGGCGGACGCAAAAGCGTTTGCCCAACTCGTTCGGCTTTCCGGAAAGCTCAACATCCTCAGTGAAGCGCGCCGGTTGATCACAAATCCGCGCTCGGGCCTGGCGCTGGATCGGCTCGAACGCTTGTGGTCCGTGATCGAGACTCTCCAATTGGCGGATCGATTCGAAATCGATCTCGGTGATGTGTCACGGCTCGATTATTATACGGGTCTTACCTTCAAAATTTATGTCAGCGGTGCCGGCACTCGAGTAGGAAGCGGGGGACGTTACGACGGGCTCGCGGCCAGTTTCGGCAAGTCCGAGCCGGCAGTCGGATTTGTCTTTGAACTTGACACGCTGACCGAGGCGCTGCGGCGACGGTCCGACGAATCCGGTTTAATTAAGCAGGCGACTAGCGCCAAAAAACTTACCGGCCAGGGTATGCGTGATCTATTTGTCGCGGCCCGCAACAGTAGAGCAGCCGGGGAACGGATCGTCATTGGCCCCCGCGAGGAGGTGCAATGACGCAATTGACCATCGCCATCGCCAAAGGAAGATTGCATGCGGAAACGCTCGATCTGTTATCGCTCGCCGGCCTCGGCATCTCGAGTGAAACGATCTCGTCGCGTCGCTTGGCGGTTGAGGATGAATCCGGACGGTATCGTCTGATTTTCGTGAAGCCGACCGACGTTCCTGTCTACGTCGAGCACGGCATTGCGGACTGCGGCATCGTCGGCCGTGACGTGCTGCTGGAATCGGAACCCGATCTATTGCAGCCGCTCAGTCTAAACATCGGTGCCTGTCGCATCGTGGTCGCGGCTACCCAGAATCCTCCGGCAAATCAGCCAGGGATCCTCAGAGTAGCGACCAAGTACCCACGAACTGCAGCTCGCCATTTTGGATCGCGTGGGGTGGCAGTTGAACTGATCCAGTTATCAGGCTCGGTCGAGCTGGCGAGTGTTTTGGGACTGGCTGATTGCATCGTAGACCTGGTGGAGACCGGCAACACGCTGCGAGAAAACGGTCTGATGATTATCGAAGTGATTACCGACTCAACGGCCCGGCTAGTAGTCAATCGAGCGAGCTATCAACTAAAGGCCGACGCCATCGGACAGCTTGTCCAGTCTCTTGAACAAACCATGGAGGAAGCGTCGAGTGATTGAGATTATCGACAGTCACGACACAGAACGGCTGGCGGCAAAGCTTGAGCGCGTCCGCGAGCGTAGCGTCGTCCTCGATGTCGATTTGATGAGTCAGGTCCAATCGATTATCGACGAAGTCCGCCGGCGCGGTGATGCCGCGTTGATTGATTACGCCAACCGATTCGATGGTTGCGTTATGCAAGAGTCCGAGCTTCGGATTGGCGAGGACGAACTGGATCGGATTGCCGCGAACGCAGACGCAAGCGTGGTCGAAGCGCTAAGAGAGGCGATCGGCCACGTCAGGCGCTTTCATGAATACAAGCTACAAGAGTCCTGGGAGATTGAAACCGAAGACGGCGTCCGGCTGGGCCAGCGCATCACGCCCATCGAGCGCGCGGGATTGTATGTGCCCGGCGGGACCGCGAGCTATCCATCATCGGTGGTGATGAACGTCGTGCCGGCCCAAGTCGCCGGTGTCAAACGGATCGTGGTCGCGACGCCGCCGCGTTCGCTTCGCGAAAATCCCGCGGTGGCAGCGGCGCTGGTGCAACTCGGAATCAAGGAAGTCTATGCCGTGGGCGGGGCCCAAGCGATCGCCGCGCTCGCCTACGGCACTGAGACGGTGCCGCGCGTAGACAAGATCACCGGGCCGGGGAACCGTTACGTGGCCACTGCGAAAAAGCTCGTGTTCGGAACCGTCGGCATCGATTCGATCGCCGGACCGAGCGAAGTTGTAATCATCGCAGACGACACGGCCCGGGCCGAATTCGTCGCGGCAGATTTATTGGCACAGGCGGAACATGATGAGGATGCGTCGGCAATTCTGATCACGACCAGCGAGCAACTTGCGAACGAAGTGTCCGTCGAAGTTTCGCGGCAAGCGGAATCGTTGCCGCGCCGGGCCACAGTCGAGAAATCATTAGCCCAACACGGCGCCGTTCTACTGGTCGACGACCTCAGCGAAGCTTGCGAAATTGTCAATCAGTTGGCCCCAGAGCATTTGGAGATTGTCACTCGCGACGACGAGACGTTAGCGGCGAAGATTCTTCACGCGGGAGCGATATTCCTTGGTTCGTACACTCCTGAAGTTGTGGGCGATTACTTCGCCGGGCCAAACCATGTTCTGCCCACGGCCGGAGCGTCGCGATTTTCTTCGGCGTTGGGTATTTGCGATTTTCTTAAGCGCACCACGGTGCTGCGTTATTCGCGCGAAGCGTTGAGACGCTCAGCGAATAAGATTGCGACGCTGGCTAAGGCTGAAGGCCTGGACGCGCACGCTCGTTCGGCTGAGATCAGGTTGGATTAGCAGGAAAGAAGCGATGGGAAACTCGGCAGACAAAATCAAACCCGAGGTGCGCGCTTTGCGCGCCTACACGCTCTCGCCTGATCGCGCGCGGGTGAAGATCAATCAGAACGAAAATCCCTGGGACGCTCCGGCCCGGATTAAGGCAGAGACCCTGCGACGGCTGGAAGCGCGCAGATGGTCGCGCTATCCGGATTTCACGGCGGCGAGTCTGCACGCCCGCCTGGCGGAATTTTCCGGCTGGCAAACAAAAGGCATTGTCGCCGGAAATGGATCGAACGAGTTGATTCAGGCACTGTTGATGGTGACGGTGGGACCGGGCAAGCGCGTGCTCATCTGTGAGCCGACATTTGCGCTCTACCGCCAGATAACGACCGTGCTGGGTGGTGAAGTCATAAGCCTTCCGCTCACTTTAGAATTGAGTTATGACACTGACGCTCTGCAAAGAACCGTGAGGGATTTGCAGCCGGACGTAACGATCGTCTGCTCGCCAAATAATCCCACCGGTTGCGTGCTGGACGGTCGGGATATCCGCGCCCTGCTTGAATCAACGAACGGCCTGCTGGTAATCGACGAGGCGTACCATGAGTTTGCCGAGCATTCCGTTGTGACGCTCTTGCCCGATCACGAAAACCTCATCGTGCTGCGGACGTTTTCAAAAGCGATGGCCCTGGCCGCGTTACGCGTCGGCTATCTGCTGGCCGTGCCCGGGCTCGCGACGGAAGTCAGCAAGGCTGTGCTGCCTTACAATCTGAACGCTGTCTCTCAGACCGCTGCTGAAGTGGCCGTGGAGATGTATGAAGATGAGTTGCGACCCCTGGTGCGAAAGATCATCACTGAGCGCGAACGATTGTATCGTGAGCTAAGTACGATCAAGAGCCTTACGCCAGTGCCCTCGCTCGCTAACTTTATTATCGTGAAGTCAGCGATCGATCCGAAACAGGTCTTTGCTGAGCTGCTCAAGCGAAACATCCTGATTCGCGATGTTAGCGGCCATCCAATGTTGAGCGATTACTTTCGTCTGAGTGTGGGTACGCCGGAAGAGAATGATTTGTTGTTGAGCGCACTCAGGGAGATTTGTGGTTGAGTTACCACGAGCGATCTTATCGGCAGTGAGCGAAAGGTAACTATGAAGGCAAAGAAACAAACCCGAATCCGTGAGGCGCTGGTTAGGCGCAAAACTAAAGAGACCGACGTGCGCGTCAAGTTGACCCTGGATGGCGATGGCCGCTCGCGCATCAGCACCGGCCTGCCTTTTCTCGATCATATGCTCGAGCTCTTCGCCAAACATGCGCTGTTCAATCTGGAAGTTATCTGCCAGGGCGATTTGGAAATCGACGATCATCATTCAGTCGAAGATATCGCAATCACACTTGGGGAAGCGCTGACTGAGGCTCTTGGCGACAAAGCGGGCATCAGGCGGTATGGCGAAGCGATTGTGCCGATGGACGAGGCTTTGTGCCGTTCGGCGATCGATCTCTCAGGCCGTTTCTATCTGGTCTATGAAGTAACGACGCGCCGGCAGAAGATTGGAAACTTTTCGGTTGAGCTGGCCGAACACTTCTGGCGATCGTTTGCTGAGACGGCGAAATTCAATTTGCATATCGACTGGTTGCGCGGCCGCAACACACATCACATTCTCGAAGGAACTTTCAAAGCGACGGCGCGTGCTCTGCGTCAGGCTGTCGAGCGCGATCCGCGAATCACCGGCGTCTTGAGTACGAAAGGAGTTTTGTAGAAGTCTTGGCGCAAGTAGCGATCATCGATTACGGAGTCGGCAATCTGCGGTCGGTCGAGAAGGCTTTCGCCGCCAACGGCTGCGCCGCGGTGATGAGCTCAGACGAGAAGGTGTTGCGCCAGGCTGAGCGATTGGTGCTGCCAGGCGTGGGCGCGTTCGGCGCATGCATGAATAAGCTAGTCGCGCGCGGGTTCGATGAGCTGGTGCGCGAACGCGTCGCCGCTGGAACGCCGTTGTTGGGTGTGTGTGTCGGCATGCAGATGTTGTTTGAAGAGTCGGAAGAGTTTGGCGCCAGCCGTGGCCTGGGTTTTTTGCGCGGCCGCGTTCGCCGCTTTTCGGCCGACCTGGTGGTGCCGCAGGTAGGCTGGAATCAGGTGCGACAACAGAAGTCTAATCCTTTGTTTGGAGGAATTAAGGATTCCGCCTTCTTCTATTTTGTCCATTCGTACTATTGCGCGCCGGCGGAAACGGAAGTTATCGCCGGCGAAACGGATTACGGCGTGGCGTATGCATCCGTCGTGGCGCGCAAGAACCTTTTCGGAGTGCAGTTTCATCCCGAGAAGAGCCAGAAAGATGGTCTGCGAATGTTGGCGAACTTTGCGCGTGGCTGATCGATCATGCTGGCCAACCGAATCATACCTTGCCTGGATGTAGACCGCGGGCGCGTGGTCAAAGGCATTCAGTTCGTCTCGCTCACTGATGCCGGCGATCCTGTCGAGCAAGCCGTGAAGTACGATGCCGAGGGCGCCGACGAGTTGACCTTTCTCGATATCACTGCATCTTCGGACAAACGCGACATCGTTTCGGAGCTTGTGCGGCGGGTAGCCGATCAGGTTTTTATTCCTTTCACCGTGGGTGGTGGTTTGCGATCGCTCGAAGATATTCGCGCGGTGCTGCGCTCAGGCGCGGACAAAGTTTCGCTCAACACGCCGGCGATTGAGCAGCCGGAATTGATCAAAGAAGCCGCCGAAACGTTCGGCTCGCAATGTATGGTCGTTTCAATCGACGCCAGACGGCGCGCTGTGAACGATGCAAGCAAAGGATGGGAAGTATTCACGCACGGCGGAAGAAGTCCGACCGGGCTTGATGCGCTGGAGTGGGTCGCACGTGCTGAGAAACTCGGAGCGGGAGAAATTCTGCTCACCAGCATGGACCGCGACGGGACTAAGAATGGATATGACATTGAACTAACCCGGGCCGTCTCTGATAGCGTTCGCATTCCCGTGATTGCATCGGGCGGCGCGGGTCGGCTCGAAGACTTCTATGAAGCCTTGACTAATGGCGGGGCCAGCGCCGTGCTGGCTGCATCGCTGTTTCACTTCGGAGAGTACAAGATTGCGGACGTTAAGAATTACTTGCGCGAGCGAGGAGTGGTGGTGCGATGAGAATTCCAATCGAGGGAATCAAGTTTGATGAGCGAGGTCTGGTCCCGGTCGTGGTGCAGGATTCCAACACGCGGCAGGTTTTGACACTTGCCTACATGAACGCCGAAAGTCTCAGGCGGACTGTCGAAACGAAAGAGACCTGGTTCTTCTCGCGCTCGCGTGCGAGTTTGTGGCACAAAGGCGAGACTTCAGGCCACACGCAGCGCGTGACGGACATTTTGATCGATTGCGATAGCGACGCGCTCACGATTCTTGTAGAGCCTAAGGGTCCCGCATGTCACACGGGCAAGCAAACCTGTTTTCATAATGAACTGAAGGAAGCCGCCGGATCCGAAGAGATTGCGGACCGAGTCTCTGATCTTGGCGCGGTGTTAAATGACCTGTATGTGCTGATCGAAACGAGAAAGCGTGATCGGCCCGCAGGTTCTTACACAACTTATCTGTTCGATCAGGGTCTGGACAAGATACTGAAAAAAGTCGGCGAAGAATCAAGCGAGACCATCATAGCCGCCAAAAATAAAGACGCGAGTCTTCTCGCCGGCGAAGTGTCGGATCTTCTCTACCACTTGCTCGTGCTCATGGTTGAGCGCGGTGTCACGCTTGAGCAGGTGCGCGAAGAGTTAACCCGCCGGCGTGAGAAAGGGGACGCTGAATGATCCCAGACTCGGCAGAACTAAAAGCGCTCCTGGATTTGGCGGTCGCACTGGCTCGCCACGCGGGCGAGATTACTAATCGCTATTTCAAAGGATCATTTGTAGCCGAGCGAAAAGCCGACAATTCTTTTGTGACCGCGGCGGATCGCGAAGCCGAAAGGTATCTGCGCACGCAGATCGAAAAGGCTTTTCCCGAAGACGCGATTCTGGGTGAAGAAGAGGGCGAAAAACCTGGCCGCTCAAATCGTCGCTGGATTCTCGACCCGATCGATGGCACCTATTCATTCGTGCGTGGTGTGCCACTCTACGGAGTGCTAATTGGTTTGGAGATTGACAGCGAGGCGGTGCTTGGCGTCGTCAATCTTCCGGCGCTGAACGAAGTGATCTGCGCTGCGCGCGGTCTTGGTTGTTTTTGGAATGATGCGCCAGCGCGCGTCTCTGCAACTGAATCTCTTGGCGATGCCTTATTACTCGCTACGGACTTTAGCAGTTGCGAACAGTATGGATTTGGTCGCGCGGCTGAGATCCTTCAGCGACAGGTCAACGCTCGCCGCACCTGGGGCGATGTTTACGGGCATGTGCTTGTCGCCACCGGCCGCGCCGACATCATGCTCGATCCGATCATGAAAGTATGGGACTGTGCCCCACTTCTGCCCATCGTGGAGGAAGCTGGTGGTACGTTTACCGATTGGCAGGGGCAGAGAACGATCCATGGCGGCAATGCCATCTCGACCAACGGAATATTGTTTGAGTCGGTGATAGCAGCGATCAGGAACACCGAGAGAAGTTAATGCTGATCATTCCGGCGATCGATCTGCAAAACGGCAAATGCGTCCGCTTGTCGCAAGGCCGCAAAGATGCCCAAATTGTATATAACGACGATCCAATCACAGTCGCGAAAGACTTTGAACTCGCCGGTGCGCAGCTACTGCACATCGTGGATCTCGACGCCGCCTTTTCGGATAGCGGGTCACCTAACCGAGATCTGCTGGGTCAGATTATCCGAGTAATTGAAATACCTGTTCAGTTCGGCGGTGGCTTGCGCACTGCTAAAGATGTGGAAGAAATTATTAAGCTCGGAGTGAGGAGAGCGATCGTCGGCACACTGGCAGTGGAATCGCCTGAAACTGTGGCAGATCTCGTGCGTGACTTTGGCAGTGATCGAATTGCTGTAGGCATTGATGCCAAAGACGGTGAGGTCATGGTGCGCGGCTGGGAACAAAGAGGAAAGATTCGCGCTGCCAAACTCGCCCGCATCGTCGCGCAAGCCGGAGTCGAACGCATTATCTATACGGATGTGGCGCGTGACGGAATGCTGGTGGGTCCCAACGTCGAACAAACTCGCTTGCTGGCGCGCGAGTCCGGCTTGAAAGTAACAGCATCGGGCGGCGTTGCTTCGCTTGCGGATCTTGAGCGACTGAAACATCTAGCGCCATTAGGCGTGGATAGCGTAATTGTAGGAAAAGCTCTCTACGAACGCCGCTTTACTTTCGCGGAGGCAGCTCGGGCGTTACTCTGAAAGCTTTATGAACACTTGTTGCTGTCCTGGAGGCGCGGCAAGGACAGTTGCCTTGCGCACTATGA
>Ga0137401_10000055_pt1 | contig 34084 bp, 23 predicted proteins | sample CZOMad1_1_16fung_FD_108286 | JGI IMG/M metagenome (GOLD analysis project Ga0137401, IMG submission 108286) | Vadose zone soil fungal communities from Angelo Coast Range Reserve, California, USA - CZOMad1_1_16fungal (Illumina Assembly) | ecosystem: Environmental > Terrestrial > Soil > Vadose...
ATAATTCTTAGTTATCGTTACTTTTCCATGAAGGCTCCGTTGGCCTCATTCCTCTCAATTAAGAGAATTTTGGTGGGTTCCAGTAGGGCGAGGTTACTCAAGACAGCAAATTGATCTGTCTATGAAATGTCGGATATTGATATTGGCCGCAAACCCGATCGGCACGAACCCGCTCAGGCTAGGCGAGGAAGTGAGGGAGATTCAGGCCGGCCTTCGACGGTCCAGCGGCCGCTCAAGATTCGAAATCCGCCAAGCTTGGGCGGCCCGCCCACGAGACATACGTCGAGCATTGTTGGATTATCAGCCCGAATTTGTTCATTTCTGCGGGCACGGCAAGGGGGCTGAGGGTTTAATTTTCGAAAATGAAGTGGGCAAACCACAACTGGTTTCCACTCAAGCGCTTTCGGGGTTGTTTGAACTCTTTTCCGATCAGGTTAAGTGCGTGGTGCTTAACGCTTGCTACTCGGAGCGTCAAGCGCAAGCGATTGCTCAACATGTCCAGACGGTTATTGGCATGCAGCGGAAGATAGGCGATCGCTCCGCAATAGAATTCGCAATTGGCTTTTATGATGCGATAGCAGCCGCACGCACCCCGGCAGAAGCCTTTCGGTTTGGCTGCAATGCTATTCAGTTAGCTGGCGTGGAAGGCCACTCGGTTCCATCGCTACTCTTGAAATCAGCCAAGAAAGAGCTGCTCCAAACTCCGCGACCAATTTCAACACCGTCAGCCACAACCTTTGACGTCGCGCGAAGTGAGGGCCTCACACTCGCCGATGTCCGAGGTCTTACGGCTTCCGGTTGGACAGTCGAGTCCATCATGCAGGCGACGGTGCAACTCGACTATGACAACGTTCCCGGCCTGGATGAAAGATCGGAAGGTAGTCTCGCTCAGTGGATCGAGATCGGGGAATGCAATCCCGATACGCACGCATTGGTGATGAATTCCAATGACGAAATTGTCGGATACTGGCACTTTGAAGCACTTCATGAGGATCTTTTCACAAAGGCCCTGCGAGGCGAACTCGAGGATGACGAAATAACGGTCGATAAGGTAAGGCTTTTTTGCGCGCCGGGAGTCTATAACCTGTATTTCATTATTTTCTGCGTGATGAAAGCCTACCGAAGCTTCCGCGTCAGTAGGATGCTTTTGGAAGCTTTGCTAAGCCGATTGGAAGAGTTTGCTGATGCGGGCGTGTTCATCCACAAGATCTGCGCGAATGCCTACACCCGGGAGGGGATCGCTTTATGCCGGAGCCTGGGTATGCAACCCCTGGGTCCGCATCGAAGAATGGGAGATATTTATTATCTCGACATCCGAGATTCTCCACTAATCAAGCTCCGCCCCAGATTATACAAAGCCCTTTCCCAACGGCAGCCTCAATAGTCTGCTGCGCGTTAAGACTCACCTCATCTTCTTCAAGTCTGATTAACATCTTTGCAAGCTTTGAAGGGACCGGTTCTCCGATCCGGAGGAGCACATCACGGGCGACTTTTGCATAAGCGCTGGCCCGAGATAGGTCACATTGTTTGTCGGCCACGCTGCCAATCTTCCATAGCGTCAACGCTTCACCACGATGATCCTTGATGAGGACCGAAGTACTAGATTTCAATGCGAAGGTTCGACGTCTGAGGTAACCATCTCTTGGCCAAACCCGTGATCACCCTCCTTATCGATCATTTGAATGGAGTTCTTTCTCTTCGGGCGCCAGCATTGTTCGTACGTACTCGCGTCGGGAGGTCCTGAATTTTTGGATATCCCGATACAGAGTGGTGAGCCAAAACGCGAGGGTCGGCAAGATGATTGCAACAGCCATGAAGGTTAGGCTTTCTTTGTTGATGCTCACTGTGCCTGTGCCCAGGTTGGCGCTGACGATCCCGAGCAGAACCGATACAAAAGTAATAACGGCGAGAACCAGACTAAGATCGCGCCGGCCATCGGCCTCGAACCGCTTCGTGATCTCAACCCTGTCAAAATGCGCGTCGGTTGCCTCGACAATCTGCAACACGAACCCGCAATTCTCGTTTTTCTGGCGTGGAGAAAGAAAAGGATTGTTCAGAATTTCGGTAATAATCTCATCCGCGATCTGCCGCGGGGCGAAAAGATCTTCTTTGTTGACAGAGTGTCGACGCGCACTGCAATTTAACAGCGCATCGATCACAGCAGCTTGCGGTAAAACGTTATCTCCAATTAGATTGCGCAGCGCTTGCAAGACGTCTGCGTTAGCCAAATTCACTCGTTCTCTTAACTGCCTGCTCCTGCGTCTTGTTTCGAAAAGACTGGTAATGCCATAGACAATTAAGCCACTCGGAAGACTGGCGACTATCCCCACAAACCATGGACTATCGATTAGCCACATAGACTGCCCTTAATTCTTTTTACCGGACATCAGATTTAGGATCTGCTGGACACGTGTTCTTTGCGAAACATCCAACGGTTCCCGAGTTGCAGAGAGCGCCGCCTCGAGATGCATCCGCGCCGCCTCATAATGTTTGCGGCCGGAAGAAAAGTAGGCGTAACCCAAAGCATAATTCACCAGAGCGCTGGGTGCGGCAACGGCAAAACCGCGCAACGCTACGCTGACGGCTTGATCCGGCTGGCCGCCGTCCGCATAACAGAACGCCGCCAACGCATAAGCGGGCGTAAAATCTTTGTCCTGGTTGATCGTGCTTTCAAATTCAGCCGCCGCCGCAACCAATCTCGCTTTGTAGGTCCTCCCGTTATTGTCGCGAAGCGTATAGGCTTGGTCCATGTGAAGGCGGGCCAGGGCAAACTTTGGATAAGTCCAATCAGGCCGGGCTGCGGCAGCAAACTGAAACTGGCGTTGCGCGAGATCGAGATTGTGCAGGCGCTGATAAATGAAACCCAGGTCCAATAACAAATAGGGATTTGCGGGTTGCAATAGCTCAAGACGATCGAGCTGCTCACGAAGCGCAACGCTTGTCTGATCCTTTCCGTCCGTTGTTGATTTTGGATTCTCGTTGACAATCTGTTTAAGGTCCCAGAATGTGCGGAAGACTACGAACGTACGATCCAACTCGACGGCGTCGAGCGTGGCAACGTTCGCCGCCCGTTGATAAAGGGTTTTGAGTTCGACAAGCTGTTCGCTCGGGATCTGTAAGCCGGTGAAGCTGATCCCGGAGAGAACCTGAAGACAGTACTCATGCAATTTCAACACAAGCTTCACCAGAAGGCCCCGGCGAGGGGCCGATTCGATTAGCAAGCGTGACTTCTCATATAAGTCAAAAGCGGATGTCAGACGATTCGAATCGATTGCGGCTTCAATAGGACCCACCAAATCGGGGCGAGGCTCGCGTTCAAGATCAATTTGCACCAACTTGGTGTCACGCGTGATATCAAGAGTGAGTTTCTTTTGCACATAATCTTCTTTAGCGACGGTTAGCTCGTACTTTCCAATTGGCAATGGTTGCAGGACCATCATTCCGTCCGCGCCCGTGCGCCCGAGTGATCGACCGTTGGAGGATATATCTGTCTCTCCAGGGTTGGTTTTCAAAACAACACTCACCGTTGGAGATTTCAGCGGCACCACAATGGAAGTCGGATTGTCGCGGCCAACTTTGAAGCCGGCCGAATATTTCTCAAAGCCAACGCAATCAGTCTCAAATGAATATGATCCCGCGTACAATCTGACGACGGCAGTTTTCTTAAGAGACAGTTCAGCTATCTTCTTTTCGTTTTGCCCCTGGCGCGCTAACTTTACAAATAACTTGCATTGACCCGGCTGTTCCGTAACGAAAGAGATTTCGAATGGCAGAGGATTTCGTCTGCCGGAATTGCGCGGCGGCGGGACGGCCGACTCGTTCGCAGTGTCGCGAGCCCGGATTCCCTTTTGCCCCAAGGCACCGAGAGCCGGCCCGATCATGACGATGGCGAAACAGATCCCCCTCAGGCTACGGCTGTTTGTCGCGGACGCAGCGAAACCCTGTATGTTCATAATGAGATTCCTCGTCACGATCCTCCCAAGCGCGCAAGGCATTTCGAAAGGTGACCGTCGCTTCTGTGACGGAATCCTCGTAACTGCCTCCGCGAATCACGCGCAGCCGCTCCGGATTCTCTTTCGTCCTGATGTAGATTTTCTTTTCCGGGTACTGTTTCCATTCTCCGGAAGTCCACTCCTGCGCGTTCCCAATCATGTCGTAGACGCCGAAATGAGAGGGATAAGTGCCGACATCGGTTAAATTCGAAGATGCAATGTTCGCCTGATCGGACTCCCATGTGTCCCCCCACGGGTAACGCTGGTTCATGCCGTGGCCCGCGGCAAACTCCCATTCTTCTTCCGTTGGCAAACGCTTTTTGACGAAGCGCGCATACTGGTTCGCCTCGTCCCAGCTTACGCCGGTAACCGGCCATTTCGCGGTGCCCTGAGGATAAGAACTACCTTGCCAGCCGGAGGGTTCATTGCAAGCTCCCGCATCGACACAGACTTTGTAGTGCTCGCGCGTCACCTCGAAAACGTCTATGTAAAACGATTCGAGAGAGACTTCGTGCGCCGGACTCTCGAAGTCATCGCCGCCCCGGTTGCGATCGCGGCCCATGATGAAGTGGCCACCTTCTATCAGGATCATCTGTTCATCTTTTACCGGCGCAGGTGTTTGCGTGGGCGTCGGTGAAGGATCCTTTTTCTTGTGCATATTCTGTCGAACGCTGAGGCCTGAGAAAATCAAAAGGACGACAAGTATGACGGACACAAACAAACTGTATGGGATCCTCAGACCTGACGGGCTTTCCCCCTTTACGAATGGTTGGCGCGGGCCATCTGCCCGGACCGGGCGAACGCTTGGCTGAAGTTCCCAGGCTAATACGTTCTCAGCTTTTTCGAGTGCTCTGCCGACTTCAATTGGCCGAGACTCGTCCCCCGGGATTTCATCAACGGGATTCTCGCGGTTAACCCGCTCTATCGTTTGCTCCAGCTCATTGGCGGCAGTCGCTCTGGAAAAGCCCGCCAGCACTGCACGATCAATCAGATGTTCTCGCGTCGGCAGCAATAGGGGGCGATTTCTAAGGATGGCCGGCTCGACCAACTTATCGAGCCATAGCCGAATTGAACATTCTTCCAAAGAAGAACCGCATTCGCCGCAAAATTCTTCATCACGATCGGCAAGTCGAAAACAGCGCCAGCAATTCGTGTTGGCGCAACAGAGTGGTTTCCGCCCGTTCTTGTCATGGAGATTCGATTCGTCGCTTTCGATCTTCTCAATCCAATCATTTTCTCCACATAACCAACAGGCAGATGTGGTTTTTGCGCGATTACGACGCGAGCGGCAAAAGGCGCATAACTGTTCACCTGCGTTGTTAGCGGCCTGCGGCGGGCTCTCGGCCTGAAGGTCTTTGGAGCCTGCCTCGGCGTTTGCCGACTTCTTTGCTTTCTTCCCTTTCGCCATACAGAGCTTGTCGAGTGGCAGGAAGATCCGAGGTGGAAAACTTCGTCTGGTGATGACCGAAGCAGCCGAAAAGTTCCCGTCGACGTCGACCTTCACCACCACCGAAAGATCCTTCGCGCCGATGTCGCGCCACTACCTTTTTGTTCAAGTTGGAATCCATCGACCTTCAGCTTTGCGGACAAGCAACCTCGGATCGAAGCTACCGCTTGCGTAACTCTCCGCCGTCAAATCCGGAAAGACAGGTTTAAAGGCTTCTGTTGTGAAATGGAGGCCCGGCATGGGAAAGATCCATGCTTCATCGTCGGCAGCTCCTGTTCGAAAACCGACATAAGTGCCATTGCTGCGTTCGTGGAGTTCGACAACCAAATCTTCAACCATGTTATTGGCGGCGCTGGCGCCCGAGGGCATAAGATAAAAATGGGGCACTACTTCTCCGCGAGCAAAGCGCTGATATTGTTCACGCGCGACCGCAATCGCATCTTGTTGCGCGTTTGACCCCTGGACCTCAAATTGGAAAGAGAAGGCCGCCGGCGAAAGTTTTTCTTCTTCTGCTTGGATCGAAGGGGACGTAGCTCCTGAATCGGTCGACGAGGCGCCGGAGCCATCGCCATGCGCGCGCGCGTTGGGAGTTTGCTCTGCGGCAACGTGAAGTGGAGGAGTTGGAGAAACGCTCAGTTCGCGAACAATTGTTTCAAGCCCTGTCAACTGTCCTGCAATCTGTTCGATCTGTTGGGTGGTAGCTGTCGTTGAAGTAAGATCGCGCAAACCGTTAAAGACCCAAACCGTAAGAACCAACCCACTGGCTGAAAGTATTAGCAACACAGCCACTCCCAAAACCGCCCAGCGGCCGACCCCCGCGCTTGCGAGAGGAACCGCTGCGATCAGGTCCAGTTTGACGTCTGACGACGACGCGGTTGTGATTTTGCGGCACCGGCTGTTCGTAGCGTTTGAAACTACGATCGGATTTCCGTCTCGAGACTTTACGTCTGTCAAAGTTAGTTGTTCGTTGTTACTGCTTAGACAAATATCGAAAATGGTGGTGGGCGTTTTGTCTCTGGACTGGACCGGCAGGTCAATCGGGATAGTCTTTCCCGAATCGGCAGCGGTCACAATTACTGATTCATAGGCAAACCCGCTCAGGTCCGGTTTGGTGGCCGCGACAAAGTACATGAGAGATGGATCGAGATTGATCCATCCGGTTGTGTAGCAGTCGCCGTCGCGCTCTTTAACCCTGGAAGGTGAATTGAACAGTATCGGTTTTAGGTCGATCGGGTTACCGCCTTCAGTTACGCAGATCCGGAGAGTGACCCTGACTGTTGGGTTCGTCGGTCCGGCAAAAGAACCCGATGGCACGAGGAAAATACCGGCGCACAACAGGAGGCCAGTCAGGACTCCGAAACTTCTGGACAGGATAGCTGGCGTGCGGTGATCTTTCATCGCGGGTTCACGGGAACATACCGAGTTAATGAAACCACGCTTGCCGGTTTCAGGTTGACTCGCGCGCTCATCTAAACAGCCGTTCATTGTTGCTGATGGTCTCGAGCAATACCTTCATTTCAGTAATCAGCAGCGGCTCGACCAACGCATTCGGATTATTCTCCTGCTCCAACTCGTGCAGGATGGATCCTTCCGCATCGCCTAGTAACCGGTTTGCCAATCGATCGACGTAGGTGCTCTTTTCGCGATCGCCGACCAGAATGCGGTCAACGTCAAAGCTGGGGTTACTCTCTTTTTGTTTTTGGAAGGCTTCTTTGATGGCGGTTATGAAGCAGTTTAACTCCTTCATCTCGTCAAAGGAGGGCAAGTTGTTGTCGAGGCTCGCCAGAATGTTCTCGTCTAATGACTCATCCCAACGTAAGTCGCGGGACTGGCCGTTTTCGCGAACTTTGTATCCGCTTTCGGCGACTGTGAATGAAGGCTCCTTTGGATCGATGAGGCCGAAGCTGTCGTCGTCGTCTGCGTCGAGAGCTCTATTTCTATCTTCCACCAACAGACCGCGGCCTACTTCCTGTTTGGGATTTGGAGAGATGCCTATAACGGCGCGTGGTTGGGCTTCGGCGGGCAATGTTTCCGGGCTGTCGGGGCCGAGCAAACCGGCCAGAAACATCTTTTCTGCGAAGCGTTCATAATTATCAATCCAGGTAATCAGTGTGCCGCCTTTGCCACAAAAGTAAAGATAGTAGGCGGACGAATTCTTCTCTTTGGCGACGACTTTTCTGGCGAGCACACCGGAATAGTATGCGAGGCTGCCGAACACATAGATCAAATGCACGATGAGCCCCCGCGCCTCGTCGCGCGTCTTTATCAAAGCTACTAACGCGTTAAATTCATTCTTAAGACGGTCACCGGCAAGCTCGTAGTAAGTAAGCGTGTCGTAAAACATCAGCGCATATCCGAGCCGGCGCCCGGCAAACTTCTCAAGGTTCAATGATTGATAGACGCCTTGCGCCTTGACCGCCTCGACAAACCATTCCAGGAATCGCCGAGCCCTCGGATCGGATTGAAGATATTTTCCGACACTACCCGCAGCCATCTTTACCGATTCCTGAACTCCCAACGTCGCCTTAGTCCTTTCGCCATCCGGCCGGCCTCGTTTGCCGTACCAGATCGCGATATCAGTGGTGCTGCCTCCAATGTCCAGGGATACCGTCGTGTTAGCTACGCGGGTTTTCTCCTCACTCGCGAGGAAGCGCGCGGTGGCGACCGCTTCTGACAAAACTTTTTTTGGCTCAGATTCAACCCCGACTTGCATCAACCGTCCCAGATTCACCCATTCCGAATTGTGATTGGCCTGCAAGCGGTTGTTGAACGCGGACGGAAACGAACGTCTGACGAACAGCACTTCGGCATTCCGCGTTGCGGCCTCTGCCAGCACCATAATCATCAAGCAGCGCAGGTAGGCGTTGAGATCGTTCTTATTCCCGCTACTCTCCCATTTGATATCGCTCTTCAATCTTCTTTCGTCGAAGCCGTCACGCACCCAATGCATGAAGGCAAAGCCCTCTCGTGGGCGCCAGTCGGGCTGTTGCGAAGATTCGTTGACCGGTTGCATCAGTAAAGTCTTCAGTTCAACTCGCGTAGGTGGTTCCAGTTCGCCTGACAGCGCGAAGAAGTTGTTTCGCAGAACGGCCGGATCGCAGTCGGTAATTGATTTCGCGTAGGCGGCAAATTCCAACGGTTCGATTCTCGCCCCGTCGAATCTGATGTGATTCCCTCTTTCTGACCGAGCCATTTGCAGATAGAACACCCGCGTGTGCGTGCTCCCGAAATCAACAGACACATTCCAGAGATCCTTTTCGCCCGCGGGCGGAAGTTGTTCGTATTTCGGCAACAACAAGCCACTGCGTCCGGCGACAGTACCGACAAACGCCGGGACCGGATCTTTAGTGAAATACCAGGCCGAAGTGCTATCGGGATTCCGGCGTGCCGGGGCTACGCCGATCGGCACAAAATCCAGGTTTCTCGCTGGCTGTCCCTGCGGAGCAATTTGGCGTTTGAAGTAGAAATGATAGTGCCAATCCGGAGCGGCAAACGCCGGCCACATGGCCAGCTCTGAACTGCGATGATCGACGGCCTTGCTGTTAATCAGGACCAATTCGTTTGCCGCCGCTTCGTAAAGCCGAGTTGCGCGCACGCTTCGGCCTTTGACCAGGGGAAGTTGCAACGTGATGCGATAACCCGAATCGGGATCCACCTGAATCGCAGTGAATTGCGCGAGTTCTGCCGGAGTGAAGTATTCGAGTATTTTCTCTTTGAAGGGGTAGAGAAAATTCTTCTTGCCTACTGAAAGGGTGTGGGCCGCACTGCCATTATCAGGCAGTTCGACTTCGATGATCGAATCTTCGAACAACTCGGCGATCGGATCGAGGATGCATTCCCACCCGTCGAGCAGAAAATCCAAAGTCTCGGGCAGAGGCTCGTCCGCCTTGATCCAGCGGCCATCGCAAATCAATAAGGCGCCCGATTGAACAAGTTGACCATGCTGGTTATACAGCGACGAAGTCTTCATTGGGTCCTGGCTTCGATCGGGCCGGAAACAGACCACGACCTTTTTCTGTGCCGATGTTGCCAGCAGCAGATCGCTATCACCTGAGCGCGAAGTCTGCGGCAGAAATTTCAAACTGTCGTAATGCTGCAGTGTAAACAGGGGAACAGGCTGACCAACCGGCACCAAGGAAGAGCTGCGTGGAATGGCGTGGGAAATCTCGCTTTGCCATTGAGTTAACAGTCCGAGCAACTGGGGATGACGCCGGGGCACCGATTTACTCGCGGACGGCGGCGAGCCCAGCCATTCGTCAAGCTCACGGTTATTTCTTAACGCCGGGATAAATCCATCTATCCATTGCTTCAACAATGCCAGGTATTTGAGATCCGCGAACCGGCCGAAATAGGCCAGCGGATCAGAGAGCCTGCCGGCAGCATCCTTGAATGGGATTGTCGTTGGACAAACATGGTCGATTGCCGTAAAGACGAGTGTCCGCGGTGAAGTGGCGCCGAGCAACTTTTGGTCAACTACTATTAAGTGGAATTGCTGCCACTTGCCCGACTCCACGTTCACCTTGTTCTCGAGGTAATAGGGTTGGAGATCGACAAAGGTTTTGGCGATGCGATTGGAAGAGACGAAGTCCAGCAGATTGACTACAAACTCGTCCCGGCTCGGCTCAATTTGAATTCCCAGCGGCATGGCCAGAGCTAACAGGCCTAAGAGGCCTCGCCATTGATCGAGGACCTCACGGTGTGCGGGATGTTGGGGGCTATAGAGCGCGTTCTCAAAAAGTAAGAGGCGAGACCACGGAGTGGGGATGCTGTTCAGCAGATCGGTGTCACTCGAATCAGGTGGTATCACCAGGTTCTCGGCAAAAGTCTGAAGCTGGGTGATGTCCTGCGATTGCTTCCAGGTTCCAACTGGTTGCTGCCATTGAATGCCGTTTCGATCCATTTCCGGTGCGAACCGTGACATAACTCCTCCATTCAGCAAAGACTGTTTATCTCAAGCCCGATTGCTCGCGATTTACTTCTTCGGCCAGCCGTAATTCTGCCGACAGAACTCATAGACGGCCGCGTACAGTAAATAGATCAGCAATCCAACAGGTGATTGCGTTTGCGGCGAGTCGAGTTTTGTGCGGTTAAGAATTTCCATTATTTTCTGGTATCCCGTCCTGCTGTAATTCGGCAAACGTGGCGCCTCAGGAGTTCCCAGGGCAACCAGATTGCCGACGAGGAGTTCGCAACTCGAGACGTCGCGCGCCTCAAACGCTTGCCAATTAAAGAGAGACCGGACCGCTTCTCCGCCGGTCTGACTTATGCCGCGGAGCCAGCCCAGATAGTTATCACAAAACGCATTCAGCGCCACGAGTGACTGTTCCTGCGCGTAACCTTCGAGGCTCAGTGTGCCGAAGTTGTCTTTGTACATATCTGAGTCGCGATATGACTGATTAGTAATAAACTCGTTGTGAAGAATGTTTCGATACACGTAAACAAACGTCGTGAACGCAATCAGCTTTTGAGCGAGTTCACCCCTGCGACCGGGCGCGCCGACCACTCCCACGGGCAGGGTCTCCCACGTCACGCCGCGATCGATTCCGTTATCCTGCGTGTCGGCGAAATGAAGTTTTTTTTCTTCGCGATCGGTTGATTGAAGGCTAAAGAAATCCCAAGCGGCCAGGGCGGCGGCCAGTTCGGCATAATGCGGTTGGTTTCTTTGGTCACTCCCGCCGGGATGATTCGCGTCGTTCGTTTGCCCTCTAAACGGCGCGCCGATCAAGTACACGTGTTGATAAGCCGGCGGCGTGTGCGCGTAATGCATGAGCGCGGCCTGGGTGGCGATGGGATGGAGCGTGCTGTCGGTGCCCAGGCCAAGGTGAGCAGCCTCAGCCGCGCTTGGGCGTGGAAAGATGAAGTATGGACCCATCATCGCGCAGCCCCAACGTAAGTTGGCGCGTTGATTCGCCGGCAAGTCCTGTTCGCCAAGGCCCTTCAACAAGGCTGGCAGTGTCGGGATTCCGGCCGCGCCCGTGCCACCGAAGACTGAGCCGGTAACGAACACGCGCGCTTCGCCATTTTGCAAATCTCGCGTCAGAGCGACCAGGAACTCACGCAAGCCGCCCCGCTCGCGGTCGCGCGTCTCTTCTAAATCTTCCTTCAACGCGACGGCCCCGACGTTAGTGCGGCCTTGATATCCAACACCGAGTCTCATGTCGAGGTCTTCAGTCTGATAAAAGAGGTCGACGAACGATTTCAGTTTTTGCGAACACGCCGCGTACTCGACGACGTCGATAAACTGTCGCTCGTTGGTCTGCGGCATATTCCAAAGACCCGGCACGGCGCCGTCGTTATTGACGCCAACCTGAAAGAGCACCGGGTCGCGCGGCTTGGCTGGGAGAATCGACGAGAGGATCTTGAAGGTGCGTGGTGAGTTGGGATTTCGCGGCTGTCCTTCGCGACTGATCGTGGTGTAGTAGGTAAGCAGATTCTCCACTGCCGATGAGTTACCATTGTTCGCATCAGGATCAATGATCAGCAATTGCATGTCACCTTTGATAATTCCGGCTGCCGCCAGGTAGATGAACGCCTCGGCGCAACGAGCGCCGGTCCCGCCAATACCGATGTAGTAATTCGCCACTTAAGTTCCCTCCAGTTCTCTTTACTGTGAAAGTCGCGATTGAGAGCCCCGACTCAACTGCACAGTCAGCTCTTGAGCTTCGGTATGAACGCGTACTTGCAGTTGCATCGACGTCCAAAGAATCCACGCGTAAAGACGCCGACGGACAAGTAGAAAACCAGGGCGACGACCGCCATAATCGTCAGCGTGCGCCAATCGAGCGTGACTAGATAAAACACGCTTCCCGGTTTGAGCTGATTGCCTTCGCCAAATGGTTGAGTGATCAGCGCGTCCACCCACAGAGAGATTGGGACCAACAACAAAGCCAGGGCGACGATCCAAAGGATGAACCGCTTTCTGGCTACGGTGATGCAGTCAAGCAGCGGCGCGCGAATCGGCAGCCGGCACAGTTGGTTAGCTGCCACTACGCCGACGATGGCGCTAACCAGCGCGTACCAGGTCAGCCTCGAAAAAAACCAGTTCTGCAAAATGCTTTCTTCAATCACGATCTGAAGCTGGCAACCTGAAGACCACGTGCACAGCAGCAAGAGACCGATTGAACTGAGCGTGCGCCTGACGTTTGATCTCATTGCAAGACTCCTTCGAGCAGGAAATTGACTTACGGTCTTTCGAACTACTTGTTTGTCAAAGCCAGAAAGACTGGCAACGGCAACCTAACGGCCCCCGAGTTTTTCAGGTGAGCGGTGCTCAACGCCGACATGAATTCATAAAAGCGAAAAGTCTTTCCGGCCTCCTCGGGCAAACTGTCGTCTTCCGTGTTCCGTTCTCGTATGCTCGATTGCAGAGACTTGCTCGAAACCTGAAAAGACACTCGGAACAGCGTGTAAGCAGCGTCAAACTTTCTGGGAAAGCGAAGTTTGAAATTCGATAGCGCTGCGACGGTCTGGGTCGCCGAAGGAACCGGCGTTGCAGCTTGCGATGGTGAAGCCAAAGGCCCGGCGACACCTTCTTCAGTTATTGAGTTGTCGCGTGGTTGCGTTTGGGACTTTCGGAAAGTCGTACCATCCCAGGTAAACGACTTGACGCTTGCCAGGAACCCGAATTCGCTGACGGGATAGTTTCGCGCCGGAAGACAACGAAGTTCGTAATCGAATTGCGCCAGGTCGGCAGCGTCGAAAACGACGGAGCCGTACATGAAGAGATAGAACAAATTTGAGGGCGGGAGATCCTTGCGTTCCAATCCCTGTCTCAGCATTGGATCGAGCGAACATGAAGCGGCTTCAGGCGGAAATTCCCAGGACACCATATCAGTGAAGTCGCGGGCCAGTTTCTCCTTCAGTTCGCGAAAGCCGGCCTCGTTGGGACTAAACACAAAGGCATAAAACGGGCGATTCGTGACGCCATTTGTCTCTACCCAGCCGCGCGAGTTTTCGGAATAGATCTTCCCGCCGAAAGGACTAGAAAAGCCAAGTATTCCAAAGAAATGACCGTTCTCAATCCACTTGTTAATGGCGACCACGACCTGAGATTCCAGCTCGCTCTGCGGCGAAGAATAAACGCCGTCAGTGATCAGAACGGATCGGGCCGGATGTTCCTCAGCCGCCAGGAAATCGAACAACAACTCATCCTGATTGAAACCGAGATCATAAAATGATGACTTGCGCAGCTCTTGCGAAAAATTAATTTGACGTGCAAAGGCATCGGGTTTTTTGGTGCCGGCTTTTCCGGCTCGTCCATTGATGCCGTACTTGAAAAGTCGCGTGCCGGGCATCGCATAACTCAACGATTCAATCAACCGCGAAAAGCTCGAATTCGGCGACGAGACGAAACCTCTCATTGATTCGGTCGCATCGATGTAGACCCGAGATTGCTCAGCATCACCTGTCGACGATTTATTTTCGCCTGGTTTTTCCGGACCGGTTGCTTTTGGCTGGGCAGGACTCTTTGCAGTCCGGTCTGCTGCAGCGGAGCAGTCATCACTACGTGTCAACAGTCCCGCGCAACGCTTTGCTTCAGCGTAGACGCGGTCCTTTTCGGACGTGCAGGCGACACACAGCCCCGCGACCATCAATGCGACTGCCGTGAGTAGTGCCGATGTGCAACAATTCTTCTGAAAGCAGTTCTTCATGGGCGAACTTTCGCGGCGAACGCATTCTCGATGGCGCGTCACGTCGCAAAACATGGTCTTACTCTGCTCTACGGCAACTGCGGCCGAGCGCTAAAGACTTCCTTTTCGTTTCCTATGCAAGAACTGAAAAAACGTTACACGAGGCCGGAAACCGAATTGAAGAGGACAGTTCGGAGAGAGAATAATTTCAAAAGATCATTGATTTGCGCCGCTGGTCCAGCCAATTGGCGCGCTGTCCCGAGTTCTAACTTCTGGAATTGAGGTATGTGTCAGATTTGATCGGCGAGCGAACGTTCCCATTCGGCAATCTGGGCACGAACAAGCGGGGCGCTGACATCCTTGATGCTTTCCAGTATTGCCAATGCTATGCCGGCTTCAGCTACTGCTTCGTGTCCTCGCCCCGTCTCCCAAAGAGCAACACTGAGGTTATAGAGAGTGCGACTCTCACCCCGCGGCTCGCTCAGCTCACGCGCAATTTTCAAATCGGCTTCGTAGCATTCCATCGCCTCTGCGTACTTTTCGGCTTTGAGGTAAGCATTGCCGAGGTTGCCGAGCAGGTTACTCTCTCCGCGCCTGTCTTTCGCGCGACGGAACACGGCCAGGCCTTGCTGATAAAAGCGCGCCGCCTGGTTAAAATCTCCGAGAACTTCACGGGCACGGCCCAAACAGTCAAGCGCGTCGCCTTCACCTTGCCAATCGTTCGATTGGCGAGCTTTTTCAAGTAGCTCTTCTGTGATCTCAGCGCCGCGCGCGACCTCCCCAGACAGAATGTAAGCGAGACCCAGCTTTCCCATAACGTAACTTTCACCGTAGGGATCCGCACCGGATTTCGCCAACGTCAGAGCACGCTCGTAGAGGGTGATCGCGCGTGGGAATTCTTCTTTGGTTAGCGCGCAAAGTCCGAGGTTACTTAGCGTCAGCCCCTCTCCCCGTGCGTAGCCGAGCTGCTTGAATAGAACCAGACTGCGCTGAAAGGATTCGATGGCTGATTCCATCCGGCCATCCTGGAAATAAGCACTACCGAGGTTTGAAAGTGAGGTTGCCTCATTGAGTGGATCTTTAACCAGCGCAAAAATCTTGACCGCTTCCTCGCAATACCCGATGGCCCGCCTCGCGTCTCCCAGCTTCGTTTGCGCAGCTCCGAGTCCGTCGAGCACGTCAGCCTCGAACCGGCGTTCACCAAGCTCGCGAAATATCTCCAACGCTTGTTCGTGAAGGAGCACTGTTTGACGATCTTCGTTGAGATTTGCGTGAGCCGCAGCGAGATTAGCCAGGGACGCGCCCTCAAGCCGCCGATTTTTGAGCTTGCGACTCAAGTCCAGTTGCTCTTGATGAATAGTAATTGCCTGGCGCGGGTCACCCATTCGCGAATAGGCGCGACCCAGATTATTAAGATGTCTGCAAACCGCAGTTTCGTCACCTGCCCTCTCAGCCGCGGCCATCGCCGTCTGTATCCACTTCACCCGCATGGCTGGTAGTACTCGCAAGTCGAAGATCTGCGCCGGAATGTCTACGTAGTCGCTGGCGATTTGCAGGGATTCTCCATTGTCCGCCGAACACTCGACCGTGTACGCTTGAGCATTCAGTATGTGTAGCCATTCCGCGTCGAACAGACGCAACGCGGCGCCGGCGTCTTGTTTGTGAACATAGAGTTTCTGACAAGAGCGCAGAACATCCAGGTAATGCCGAGCGTAGCGAAGGCGCACCGCATGAAGAACTTGATCGACTTTTGATGGTCCGTTCAGATCCGGCATACCGTTCGCTGATCGTAGATTTGATTGTTGGTAATGATCCCCTAGGCGACGACATTACAGTTTGGACGCCTAGCTTCATCCAAACACAAATCGGCTCGACGGGCCTTGCCTAAAAAGTTTGTGAACACTGAAAACAAGAACGGCTTAGACTGGGAGCGCGGATGCCCTCGGCCGCAACTTAAGGGCAAAACATACTCAGGTCTCGCGGAGAATACCCGGCATTTGCAATCACCGTCATTGTGGGCGTCACGATGGAAAAACGCGCTGCCGAAAATCTCCCGGTTCTTCGCTATCAAGCATTCTCCAACTGGTCAGCAAACCGCCGCAGCTTCTCTGCCCGTGGATCACCGCACGCTTCAAACAACCCAAACGCCTCGTGCGCAAATGTAAGTGCTATCTCAATTTCATCAAGCAGTTGCGCCGCTTGAGCTAAACCGCTGAGGCTCTTAGCCTGCCGGCGCTTGTCTTCAAGTTCACGTGAAATCTGCAACGCGTGAGTCAACACATCGACGGCTCCTTCGACGGCTTCCTTCGGCAAATCGGCGGTGAGAATAGACAGACCCATGTTACACAGACCATCTGCTTCCATGGGCCGATCACCAATCCGACGTGCAAGAGCGATGCTGTCTTGATAACTCTGGGCCGCGAGTTCGCCTTCGCCAGCCAAAAAATAGTTGTGCCCAAGGTTGCCTAGAGCGAGAGCCTCACCGCGCTGATCTCCGATGTCGCGGTAAATGGCCAACGCCTGCTGATGCAAAGGGAGTGCTCCAGCTGAATCTTTGGCTTGCGACAAGAGTCCTCCCAGGTTGCTCAGAGCCAATCCCTCGCAATGTCGATCGCCAATGCGCCTTGCCAGCTCCAACTGCATCTCGTAATTAGCTCTGGCCTTTTCCAAGTGTCCCAGATCGGCATAAGCACCTCCAAAATTGCATAGCGCCAATGCTTCTGTCTGAACGTCATTAGTTTCGCGCGCGAGCTTCAATTGTTGCTCAAAGCAGTCGATGGCCCGCGTTGTTTCGCCGAACCTGCTAAAAGCAATCCCCAGGTTGCCCACGCAAACGCCCTCAGCTTGCCGGTCGCCAAGCTCTCGATCGATCTGCAGGGCCTTTTGAAAAAGATCTATGGCATTCTGAGTCTTACCCAGAGCCAATTGAACCAAAGCAATATTCGCCGTACAGGTACTCTCGCCGCGTCGATCGCCGAGCGCCACATCAATCTCCAAAGCTTGTCGCTGATAGTCGTCAGCACGTGTGAAAACTCCAAGCGAATAATATGCACTGCCGAGACTTCCCAGAGAGCTGGCCTTGCCGCGCCGGTCGCCAATCTCTTCTGCAATAGTTAATCTCTGCTCGCTACATTCGATTGTTTTTTTCAGTTCCGCCAAATCCGCATAGGCCGTCGCCAGATTTCCCAGCGCGTTGCCTTCACCCTTCCGATTACCGGTCCGTCGATAAATCTCCAGGCTCTCCGTAATGTAGTTCAGAGCATTGCGCGGCTGCCCAAGGCGAATGAATACGTCTCCCAAATTACCTAAGTGAACCGCAGCCATCTCGTCGTTTGCCAGCGAGCGCGCGGCCTGGAGCGCCGACTCCAGCCACCGGCGACGTTCGAGCGGATGCAACTTGAATGTGCAAATAAACGAGCCGGCATTTGCCAGGGAGCTGCAAAGCGACGCCGCCTCAGCATTTGCTGACGCCTGACTCTCGCTCCATACGCGGGCGGCTTCAATGTTCGCGCGCTCGAGATCAAACAGCGCGGTCGCAGCCAGGACAGAGTCGCCACCCTCGAGATAGAGTGAATCGACGGAGGCGAGCAGTCCCGCATAATAAGTCACGTAGCGAATGAATGCGTTGAAGTGGACGGGTTCCATGGTTATTTGCGTGAGTGTGATTTGAATTAGCTTAGCTTGTCGTCTCATTCGCGGCGCCCTCTGTCAATGATTTGTATAATTCGGGCCAGTCTTCTCCGCCGGCTGTACGTTCATGCGAGTACTTGTACCTGAGTACTACTTTTTTGACGTCACTATCGATATCGGCGTCAACCAACTCACGAAATTCATCTGCGAGTATTTCCAAGCCCTGACTGCACACAGCATCTACGACCAACTCGCCCAACACGCGATCGACTTTGGGCACAACGTTCAGGAGGCTGCGGCGAGATGAAACCGAAGCGCCCCGCACCAGCCGGCGCACCATTGGTTTTAGGCGGCCGAGTAGTTTTCGGCTTCCGTTAATTCCCAAACCCGCTTGTCTTGCCTCAACGATTAACCGGACAAAAATCTCAACGGCTTTGTCGACGTCAACCGTGATCAAGCCATCAAGCAAAGGCCGCATCAAACTTAGGCGCGCAGCGTTTGTCGGCCGTGTCAGCGCAGCGTCGACAACCCGCCCGGTAAAAAGTATGAGCATATGTGCGTCCCTCGCAGCAATACGTGAGAGCGCGGCTAGTGCTCGCTCTCTAAGATTGATGTCCGTTGAAACAGCCAACGGCTCAAGAAAGTTAACCACCTCGTCTACGTCGAGGTCGGGATCCTTACAACATTCACCTAGTAACGTAATCAATTGCCCCCGATTGCGTTGGTCGCTTTCCGCGTTGAAAACCGTCAGCAGTTCGGCGACGGAAGGAGCGGGCGCGAGTCTCAGCCTTATCAGATGAGACCAGATCAGAAGACCTGTTTGTCTTGTCCGAGCCGAACGCGCAATTAACATCTCTTCTCGCCATTGTTTCAGTTCTGTTCGATGTTTTCTTAAATTAGCGGGCACAACTGCGGAAATTCGCTCGAGGGTTCGCAGCAACTGCGTCTGATCTCTAATTCGGAGAATTAACTCGATTAGAGTATTCAGGGCTTCGCCGCCGGCTTCGGCGATGACGGAGAATCTCGTCTTTACAATATTCGCTACGGGCGGCCAAGACTCTTGCGGTTCGTGCAGCAGAGACTGCAGCGCCAGGACAGCACCTGGATGTCCCGCTGCAAATCCATCGCCGAGCAACGAAGCGTAAAGAGCCGAATTGAGCCAAAGACGATCTGCTGACAACTGAGGAATATCCAGCAATTCAAGCAAGATGGTTCCATCCAGTTTTGCCTCACGAACCGATGCCCGCACGGCATTTGCTAACCGAGTTGCCGCCGAAGAACCGTTCGATTCAAGCTCGCGAGCTTCGTCCTGTAGGGCGCGCTTGAATTCGCGTCGAACATACCTGACAGACGGTGAGGCAGACTCGTTCGTTACAGACCTCTTCAAAGAGTCGTGAGTTCCCCTGAGCATGGCGGGCCAAACCATTTTGATCCATAACCATCCCCTTGCCGTTCCGACCTGTTGTTTGAAGTGTTGATAGGCCGTGGCCGCCTCGTCCTCGTCTCGTTCGATTAATACTCGGGCCAACGCCTGCACGCGAGCTGTCAGTTTCAGCCCGTGACTCAACCCATCAATCTCCTCGATCAATTCAGAAACAGGACGAGCACGAGCCTGCCATTCGATACTAATCAACCTGCTCCATGCTGCTGTGAGGGTCGCAAAGTTGCGGACATGATCAAGCCCGAGATCGCCGGTATCCCGTTCGATCCTGGTGGCGAGATCGGCCGCGCCGAATAGACTCGCGTGATCACAAAACGCTTCAACCACCGCTGCCTGCAAGTCGCGGCTGCGAGTTTGTGGAATGGCCTTGATGTAGAGTTCCAGTAAATTGCGTCGGGTCCATTCGGCATCATAGTCCGCGACGATCAAAAGTACGCGAAGCAATTTACGTTCGCCGGTGAAACCAACCGGCCTAGTTACCAGGTAATCGAGCAGTGCATGCCGCGCAATGAAAGCCTTGACCGATTCAAAATCGCGTGGCGCCAGACGTTCGAGGAGTTTCACCAGATGTTCGTGCTCACGCCATTTCTCGCGTTCCCAGACAATGTCGAGTTCTCGAAAGAGTTGCGGCAGGCGGGCCTCGCAGATATTCGGCACGAGCGACAAGTATCTTACGATCAGTGATTCCTCGGCTTGGGCCAAAAGCTTTTCCATGGCCGCAGATACTCGATCAGATTCGGTTTTCCTGTGCGCGTACACATAGATGGCGGAGGTTTGAAAAGCGAGCGACGGGTGCTCGATCAATTCGACGAATGCGGAATCAAGATCGACGTTTGCACGCAGTTCTGTTTCAGCGAGCAACAGAATCTGTTCGTAGATCGCGGCGATAAACAGGTCGTAAGGCCGGCTCAGCATGCGCTCAAAAAGCAGACGTGCGCCACCTTTCCCATATCGCGTGAGCAGACCGCGAGCAGCGGTATGCTCAAAGAACGTCTGGTGAAAGAAGGAGACCGTTCCGACTTCGGAGGCGTGCATCACGCCACGCGAAATCAAAGCTTCCAGCTCCTTGGCATGATCCCGCTGAGGCGACAATAGCAGTCTTAATCGCTGCACCGCAGGTTCGGGCGTGCCTTCCGCCAACATACCCAGCGCCGTAATCATCGCCGTTTCCGACAGGTCTGCTGATTCAACCGCCGGAATGGGGGTGCCGGCGCGATAGTCCTGCGTTACGCGTTTGTCCCAGTACTGCCTGTACAACTCAAATGCGTTGATGTCATCCGGGATCTCAGCGGGTGCGTAGACCGTAAATAGCATGCGCAGCGTTAACGGATTTGCACATACTTCAGCTATTGGCAGGCCGCGCGCTACCGCGCGCAGAATGTGCCTTGAATCGACTTCTTGTTCGCGACTGATGGCCGGGTGATAGAACCTTTGCGAGTGTTTGTCGATGGCCTTATGCAATTCGATGTCGTCATACTCTCGCAACAACAATGTTACCGAGTCGAACGATGAAAGCAGCACGGCTTCCTGCGGACGACATGTCGCAATCACAAACGCTTTCAGTTCCAGCAACGCCAGGATCAGTTCAATCAGAAAATCGCGGTCCGTAGGATCGCGCAACAGCAGATCGATTGTGTCGAGTAACACAATCGGGCGTGCAGCTCCAGCCGGTTTTATTGCTTCCAGGAGTGCCGAAGGCTCGAACCTGGTCCACGCATTCGGCTCAGTCAGTTGAGTTTTGCGAGCCGCGAGAAACAACGTCGCCTTGATAAACCAGGTTTCCCATTGCGGCTCCGCCCCGAACTGTTCATACAAGTACCATAGCAGGCTCGTCTTCCCGTGCCCGGCTTCTCCGACGATCAGCGCAAAACGCGACGACAGGCGATCTGACTCAAGCAAATTGCCAATCGTCGTCTCGATGCGACGGTGAACGTAGAAGTTCTCATCCAGCCGAATTGGGCCACCGAAGGCGCCATGCGTGTCTTTTTCAATGAACCCTGCGTCACTGGCGGCAATCTGACTAAGACGCCGCACGTGCTCGCGCATGGTACTCGCGTGCGATTCTGCGCGCACAATTGAGGTCACAAATGGCGCGTCGACGGCGCCGTCACGCCTTACCAAGAACAGCGCCTCAGAATCAGACTGTTCCAGCATTAGCTGAGCACCGCCCAGACGGTACGCCTCGCTGACTGTCCGATCGTAAGTTAGTGCATGGTAAAAAGCTGCTGAGAAAGAAATCCTCGCCGCATCTTCTATCAGACCGCTCATCCCAATCGTAAAGTCAATAATCTGACTCAATCGTCGAGCTTGCGCGTCGGCATAGCATCCGTTGAAAACGACAACTCGGACCTCGTCTTTGAGAATTTTGAATAGCTCGAGCAGCGCGTCACTTGCGATCGGCTTGGGGTCTTCCGCGCCATCCAGAATCATGCCGCCGGGTTCGCCGCCCGGCCAACTGAAATGAACGATGTGCGGCCTGCTTCGAAGGAGCGCCTCAGTGAGATCTTGCGGTCGGACTGAGAATCGCGTAATAAGTTTGAAAGCATTTCGAAACGGACCTCCGGCCTGAAGGCTCGCATCAATTTGCCGAACCTCATCCTCGAGCGACCTGCGCTCCACGTTCACGGAATTGGCGGCCAAGAAAAGTATTCTGATATCGTCGGCGTTCGTCTGATCGGGCATGGAAGTTGGGTTGAGCACAAGCTTCTTTTTCGTGCAGAATCAATCAACTGTCAAGCATCAGTCTTGTGCCCCGTAAGATCGAGCGTCATTTTGGAGACCAACTGTGCGCGGGCCATGCTCCCGCGACAGGTCCGCAAGAAGATTGCCTTTATGAGATTTTTTTGGATAATGTGTCATCCCAACATCGCCAGTAACGTTTTCCTGTTGGATTCATGACTGTTAAGTCGACTTGTATTTCGTCGTACCAGGAGTTGGTCAGTTTGCAGCGTCTCCGGTTTGGGCCGTTTAAGAACTACCGCGCTCTTTGCCGCCTGCTTCTCTTGTTTGATACAGCAAGGATACTCGTCACGCCGAGGAGAAAGCGATGAAAAAGAAAATCCGTATAGCGTTTTTGGCTTCTAATCCCACCGACACCAGCGTTCTGCGTTTGGGCGAGGAGGTCAGGCAGATTCAGGAAAACATTAGGTTCGGTTCTGTTCGCGACTCGTTTGAGTTAGTTCAGCATCACGCCGTGCGCGTCACCGACCTGCAACGAATTCTGCTTGATGTTAAGCCGCATGTCGTTCATTTCTCAGGACATGGGAGTGTCACAAAAGAGCTGGTTCTTGAAGATCGCATAGGCAAGAGCTCGGCAGTCAGCAAGGAGGCTCTTGCCGCGCTGTTCGGGATTCTCAACGACAATTTGCAGGTGGTGGTTTTGAACGCTTGCTTCTCGAAGCCTCAGGCTGAAGCACTTCAGAACACGGTTCCCTACACGATCGGCATGTCGACTGAGGTGGGAGACAAAATGGCCATCACATTCGCCGGCGCCTTTTATCAAGCCCTGGCGTTTGATCGAACGGTATCCGAGGCCTTCAAACTGGCAAAGGTTGAACTGGATCTGGTGCGTCTCGCCGGATCAGACATACCGCAGCTGTTTGTGCGTACCGGAACCGACGTGCAGAAATCATTCGTTCATTCAAAATAAGTCGCGGCGCCGGGTTTAGGTCGAAGCCGGGAACCCAAACCTTTGATTGCGTTGGCCCTGATTCATGACCAAAGAGAGAAAGATCAAGATCCTGTTCCTCGCAGCCAATCCTTTCGACACCGACAGGCTGCAGTTGGGGGAACAAGTGCGGGCCATCTTTGATGAAATACAGATGTCTTCGGCGCGCGAGGCTTTCGAGATTCTTCCGCATCTGGCCGTCAGAGCCAGTGACTTACAAAGACTGCTGCTTACGCATCGGCCCAGCATCGTTCATTTCAGCGGACACGGCAGCGGAATATCGCAGATCATGCTTGAAGACGCTCAAGGTGGCCCGCTGCTCGTTGACAAGGAAGTGCTGGCCCGAGTTTTGGAATTACACCAGGGCGAAATCCAGTTGGTCTTCCTGAACGCGTGTTACACCAAACCCGTTGCTGAAGAGATCAGCAAGACCATTGACTACACCATCGGTACCCGCACGGAGATCGTCCAGGAAGGCGTCATTTCGTTCGCCGCCGCCTTCTATCGCGCACTTGGCTTCAATCGAACGGTTACCTTTGCGTTTAAATCGGCAAAGGCCGAACTGGATCTGCTGCGCATTTCAGGTTCTGACGAGCCTCAACTATTCGTCAAAGACGGTGTCGATCTGGCGAAGCCCCTGGTCCAAATTGTCGAAAGTCCGAGCGCCGCTCACTCCAAACCCGTCGGAGTCGCGCTGGTGAACCTGGCGGGCCAGCGCGCCTCTGACGAGGAGAAAAATACGACCCGCCAGGCGTTGATGAGCGGCAAATTGGTTTTGGAGCAGCTGGAAGACACTGCTGCCACTGAACAGGACATTGTCGCCGCGCTTCAAAATTTGCCGGAAGGCGACGCGATTCACTTGAGCGTTAACGAATCCCTTTATCTACGAATTCAAGAGCAACTATTTCCATCGCCCCCCGGTGTGCCGCCGGCTCTTCCCGGCCTGATGTTCGTGGGAAGAGAGGACTCTCTAATTGAAATCAAGGGTCGTTTGGGAATCGAATCCCTGCCGCAACAAGCAGCTACCAATCTGCTGATCGTGCGCGGTTGGCCCGGTGTCGGTAAGACCACCACGGTGGGCGTGCTCGCTCGTGACCGGGACGTTGCGACGATGTTCCCGGACGGAGTCTTGTGGACCGCTTTGAATCAAGATCCGGAAGTCATGTCGAAATTCGCAGAATGGGGTCGGTCACTTGGCGATCATGGATTTCTACAATTGCCGACTATTGACGATAGCGTCGCGCGGATGTCAACGCTCTTGCGGTCGCGGCGAATGCTCATAATAATCGATGACATTTGGAACCCAGCGCACGCCTTGCCTTTCATCCGCGCGGCCCTGGACACCAAATGCGTCGTGCTGGCAACAACGCGGCTGACTAGCGTCGCTAGCGCCCTGGCAAACGCTTCCGCCACCGGAAGCCAGGCGAGTGTGTACAAGCTGCCGGTGTTAACTGAAGAGAACGCGCTTATTTTGCTGAGCTACCTCGCGCCTGATGTAGTTAAGAATCATACTGACAACTGCCGGGAATTGGTTCGCGACATCGAGTGCCTGCCGCTCGCATTGCATGTAGCCGGCCGGTTACTGAAAGCCGAATCCGAGATGGGATTAGATGTCGGGGACCTGATCGAAGGCATTCGCGAAGGATCCAAATTACTGCCTGAAGCGGCGCCGTTGGACCGTGCGGAAGGCAAGATTATTCCCACCGTTGACGCGCTCTTACGACGTAGTACCGACAGTTTGGATCCCGAGATGCGCAAATGCTTTGCCTATCTTGGCGTGTTTGCGCCGAAGCCCGCGACGTTTGACATGCCCGCAATGGCCGCAGTGTGGATGGTTGACAACCCCAGGCCCATGATTCGGAAGCTTGTGGGTCATGGCCTCCTTGAACCCGTGGGATCCGGCCGTTTTCAAATTCACGCGCTGCTGGTTCGTCATGCAAATTCGTTATTAACATTACCTGACGGGTTTTCTCGGTAACGTTTTGCCCGCTCCGGCCATACGGGTAGAACCTCGTTTTCGAAGTAGTTCCGCGCGGAGGCGAAGAAACTGTTGAAGCAAGATGCTTCAGTGGAGCCATGTTTTCGGACAAAAAGAAGGAGAATACTCAATGACAAGTCATTCGAGCGATACACGTAACTCAGATCCCTCATCAGATACCAAACGATCAGGCACAAAAGAAGACATTCGCAGTGCGGTTGCCGGTGCGACCGACAGCTCTGGCGAAGTGGACGTGAAGCGCTCAGGTACAAAGGAAGACATTCGCAGCGCGGCGGGCGGGTCCAGCAGCGATCCTGAAGAGTCGGATGTGAAGCGCTCAGGTACGAAGGAAGACATTCGCAGCGCCGCGGGTGCATCCAGCAGCGATCCTGAAGAGTCAGATGTAAAGCGCTCAGGTACGAAGGAAGACATTCGCAGTGCGGCGGGCGGAACCATCGGCGGCTCTGAAGAGTCGGATGTGAAGCGATCAGGCACGAAGGAAGACATTCGCAGTGCCGGCGGTAGCCAGGACACCGATGCCTAGTAGTTTCTATTTCCAGTCGTAAATCAATCTGTCCTCACTTCGCAACCACGGTGGCGGCCCACAACGCCACCCTTTGGCCTTACTCTGCAAAAATCCAACCATTAGCGCATCGGTAAAGCCAAAATCGATTCGACATTGAATACGCTGTCGTTTAGGAAAAGTAATAAGAGATATCCAGTCGGGTAACCGCAGAAAGAATCTGTTCTCCTCCGATAAGCGTCGGGCGTTGCGTATCTCGAACACGCACACCACCAGCATGGAACTTCAACACCCGGGGAAATTCAGACACTGCCTACCTCCATATAGGTTTGAATCGATCCGCGATAAGTGCTAAAAATCTATCATAGATGCGTAACTTCAATTGGTGAGCTTACATCGTCGGTAGAAAGCGCCCTGTCCTCCTCCAATGTTCGATGTCGCCAGAACAGAACGGCTCAGGCGGTCAGACTCCAACTGCGTTCAAAGAGTGGCTCACATTGCCGCCGTCAGTTTGCTGCTGGGTTTATCGTGCAGCTCGCCCGGCGGATACGATGAGGGAATTGTCTGGGCCGCGGACACCGTCGCTCCAGGTCATCTGGCCCCCGACTCCTTGACCAGCGCTGACCTCGTACCCAGGCAACCGCGAACGTTTGAAATCAGTCTTCGTGCCAACACGTATCTTCGAATCTCTGTTAGCAAAGGCGACCTGCACTTGCTCCTGAGAGTGTACGGGCCCGCCGGCGAAGAGCTTATCCATTTTCTGGATCAATCACATTCGCCACTCGACACGGTTTTTGTTTCTCAGACCGATGGTGTTCATCGTTTTCAGATCGAGTCGATGGAGAGCGCGCAGCGCCGTCCCGTGGAAATCAAAATCGGGGCTGAAGTCGTTGCCGGTGAACGTGAACGGGTTGACGCGACGGCAGCAAAAGCATTTGCTGAAGCCGAAACTCTCACTGCCGACGGCATGACCGAGTCGCTTGAAAAGGCGATCGATAAATACCAGTATGCGGCGCAGCTTTGGCGCGGAATCAAATCGTCCGATGCAATCAGAGCCTTGAACCGATGCGCGAATGTCTATTCTCTCTCGGGCAAGTATGAACACGCCCGAGCGCTGAACGAACAGGCCCTGAATGAGAGTCGCCAATACGGCGATCGCCTGGGGATGTTTCGATCGTTAAATTCACTGGCCATTGATTACTCGTATCTCAGCGACAATCGTCGCGCCGAAATTTACCTGGACCAGGTACTGCGCGATTGCGATGCTTCGGCCTCTATCGAGCACGAGGCGAACGTTGCCGCGGCGCATAACGGAAAAGGTTTTGTCTACTACGGTTTCGGGAATTCGCTCAAAAGCCTCGATGAATCGAGGACCGCGCTGAAGTTATGGGCCAACATTGGATCGCGAAAGGGTCAAGCCGATGCTCATCTGAATATCGCATACGCGTTGTCGAACCTGGGTGATCAGACCGAGGCCCGCCGCCACTTTGATCAAGCAATCGTTCTTTATCGCGATATCGGAGATCGCCGGGGAGAGGGCCGGTCGATTACCGGAACAGGTGTGATCGAGTCTCTCGAAGGAAATGAACAGGCATCGCTGACTGCTCACCTGAAAGCGCGCGAGCTCTTCCGTCTTATCGGCGACCAGCAAGGCGAGGCGATCACTTTCAATGCCGCCGGCCAGGCATACGAAGACTTAAAGGATCAGCAAACCGCACTCGATAATTACCAGAAAGCCCTACAGCTGTTCGTCGCAAATGGGAGTTTTGATTCCGCTGCTTCTAGCGAATACAAGATAGCGCGAATTTTTCGCGTCGCCGGAGATTTCCAAACTGCTCTAGATCACTATCACCGCATGATCTCTTTCTGTCGCGCAGGCCGGAAAGAACGAATGGAAGCGTACGCCTTGAAAGATATTGCCGAGATTTACCAGAAACAAGGCAAAGTAGATCAGGCGCTGGCGCTGTACCGGCGTGTCCTCAATACATATCGCCGCGTCGGCGACTTGCGTGGGGAGGCGATGACTTTGAATAGCATCGGAGATCTGTTTTTCGAACATGGCGCGAAACGACAGGCGTTTTCTTCATACAAGGCGGCTTTACCATTAATCAAGGCCGCTGGGGATCGCGACGGGACCATCAACACACTTTATTCCATAGGTTTTGCTGCTCGTGATTTGGGACGATACGACGAAGCGTTGCAGGCCGTCGGGCAATCGATTGATCAGATCGAGACACTGCGAAACTATTTGATTAGCCCCGAGCGTCGAACCTCCTATTTTTCAGCCGTACAGCAGCATTACGCCCTCTACGTGAATTTGTTGATGGAACTGCAGCGACGCGATCCGGGTTCGGCCTATGCAACAACTGCCTTCGGTGCAAGTGAAAGCGAAAAAGCACGCACCCTCGTCGAGAGCATTGCCGAAAGCGGAGCCAATATCCGCGACGGGCTGGATCCCGATCTCGTTGAAAAAGATCGCGCGCTTACGCGGGAGCTGATCGCCAACGAGCGTGTGCAGATGCAACTGGCCGCCAATTCAGAAACGCGAGCCGAGGCCGCTGAGATCGAAAGACACGTGCGCGAGATCGTCGCCCGTCAACAGGTTTTGCAGGCAGAGACGCGCGCAAAAAACCCCCGGTACGCCGCGCTCACCCTGCCTCAGCCGGTCAAGTTGGAAGAGGTGCAAGCTGGTCTTCAGGATGAGGACACAATGCTGCTCGAATATTTTCTCGGAGAGCCGAAAAGTTATCTATGGGCGGTCACCAAAAATTCAGTCGAAAGTTACGAACTGCCGCCACGCGCCACGATCGATGTCCAGGTGCGCGAAGTCTATAACTCGCTGACTGCCCGACAGGACACGGCCGATGAAGCAACGTATCAGTCTCGCGTGGAGCGAACCGACGCTCAATATGAAGCAGCCGCGGCAACCTTAAGTGAAACCCTCTTGGGACAGGTTGCCGCCCGGATCGGACAACGACGTCTCTTGATCGTAGCCGATGGCGTGCTGCAATACATTCCGTTCGAAGCTCTGCCCGCGCCTGCTCCCGCACGTGATGGGAAGATCTCTGCCGCGAATGGCAATGCGGCCTCGACGCTTTTGCTCACAGAGCACGAGGTTATTACGCTTCCTTCATTTTCAGCGTTAATGGCGCTGCGCCGTTGGCGGCGACCCGCGCCACCCGGCGACAAGATCCTGGCAATGTTTGCAGATCCTGTCTTCGCTGAACGTCAAAATCTTTTCGCCTCTGCAAACTCGAGGCCGGCGACCGAAGATCAACTAGCTGTCGCCTTGCGAGGAATGAAAGGATTCGAAGAAGAAAAACCAATCAAGCGACTTCCATATTCGCTTAAAGAAGCCGCAGGAATTGAGGAACTACTTAACTCAAAACAATATGTCTCTGCCACCGGCGCAGCAGCCAACAGGTCCGCTGTATTGAGTCCTGAGATCAGCGAATGTCAGATAGTGCATTTTGCAACTCACGGTTTCATCCACAGTGAATACCCAATCCTGTCAGGACTGCTGCTTTCAGGCGAAAGCCGAACTGGCAATAATGGCTTCATCGGAATGGACGATATTTACAATTTGCGTTTATCGGCGAGGTTAGTGGTGCTCAGCGCTTGCAACTCGGCGCTGGGAAAAGAAGTCAAGGGGGAGGGAGTTTTTGGCCTGTCTCGCGGATTTATGTATGCGGGTGCAAGTAGTGTCGTGGCGAGCCTGTGGAAGGTTGACGACCACGCCACCGCCGAACTCATGAAGCGGTTCTATGCCGCCATGTTACGAGACCATTTGCCGCCGGCCGCGGCCTTACGAGTGGCAAAAATATCGATAAGACAGGAAAAGCGTTGGAGCTTCCCCTATTATTGGGCCGCGTTTGTAATCCAGGGGGAATATCGTGATCCAATCGAAGTAAAGATGACATCTGAGTCCCATCCGTATTTGATCGCGGGTTTGCTTCTCGGTCTACTCGTCATCACCAGCAGCGCATATCTCATTGGCAAGCAACGGAATCGCCGGATGAATAGCGTGCCCCTTCTTCGTCGGCCGTAAAGCGGGCGCTCCTTCTAAGAACGAATGTTCCGAGAATTGACATTTAACCAGACTCAGTTTGATCTGATGCTCAAGTGGCTGGGCGATGATCGTGACGCCGCTGGGAAGAAGTATGAGGAAATTCGCGAAAATCTGATCCGGCTTTTTACCTGGCGTGGTTGCTATAATGCAGAGGAACTCTCAGACGAAGTAATCAACCGAGTAACAGTGAAAATAGAGAATCTGCTCGCTCATTACGAAGGCGATCCGGCCCGCTATTTCTATGGCGTCGCCAAGAAGCTGCTGCTGGAAAATCAACGAAAACAAAGGCTGCAGACCCCGCTCCCCGAGGTGGCCGCCTACGATCCGGGAACACCTGAAGAGCATTCCGCCCTGGAGTTGATTTACGAATGCCTGGCTGCGTGTATGAAGGAGTTAAAGCCGGCCGAAAGCAGCTTAATCGTCTCGTATTATGCCGGTGAGAAACAGGAAAAAATTCGCGGTCGTAAGGGACTTGCTCGGCAAAGCGGGGTCGCTCCGAATACCTTGCGCGTACGAGTGTACCGAATTCGCGAAACACTTGAAAAATGTATTAAGCGCTGCGTCAACCAGAGAAAATAATTGGAACGAACCGCGGAGTTTTTCATAATTAGCGGGAGCAGCAAGCCTGAGCCGATAAATGGACGACACACAGAAGTTGCTAATGCGTCGGTACCTGCTGGGCGCCGTTGATGAAGGCGAGCGCGAACAGGTTGAGGAACGCTTCTTTTCAGACCCTGAGTATCATGCTGAACTCCTGGGGGCAGAAGAGGATCTCGTTGGCGACTATTTGGAGTCCAATCTCTCAGCCGAAGACCGGAACCTGTTTCGAACGCATTACCTCGCGACCCCGCAAAAACTCCAAAGCGTTCAGGTGACGGCTGCTCTCCTTAAGTACTGTTCCACGGCGGAAGCCGAGACTACGCGGCCGGAAGCATTTACAGATTTCAAATCTCAGAGCAAAGCTCGCCAATCGTCTGGGCGCAACTGGCGATTTGCATATGCCGCCGTGGCGATAGCTGCTTTGATCATCGTTTCGGTGACGGTGGCGCTCATTCTCCGGAAACAAGGTGGGCCAACCGAGAGCGATATCTCAAGGGAGTTGAGAGAGCTAAACGGCCCGCAGTCCGCGAGCAAAACGGCTGGCGCCAGCATTATTTTGTTACCAGTTAGCTTGCGCGGTGAGGGCGAATCACCGAATTTATCACTCCGCCCCGGAACGGAGGTGGTTCAGTTGATTCTGGTTCTGCCGCGCGACGATTATCCGGCTTACACGATCACTATTCAGCGCGACAATGACGCGAAACCTTACACCGTCGATGATTTGCATCCCACTAATACGGCTGCCGGCAAAGCGCTTTCACTTAAATTGCCTGCCTGGTTTATGCGCCCTCAGGAGTACGCTCTTGAAGCAAAAGGCCTTACACCGGACAGCGCCCTAAAAAACGTGGCCGAGTACACTCTGAAAGTGCACCCGTAAATTCTGGCTCCTTGGGTGGCACAGGCGCATCCTCTAACTATGAATCCGGAAACCAGAATGGCTGCGGGCGACAATGTGGCCGAACGATTGAAGCAGGCCGAAGCCGAACTTGCGAGAACGGCAAACTCGGCCTTCAACTGATCGTCGATGGGATCCCGACACAAGTCGCGGTCATTGCTCCCAATGGCGAAGTCGAGACCCTGAACCAACCGTGTCTGGAATACTTTGGCAAGACTCTTGATGAGTTGAAAGGTTGGTCCTCTTCAGATCCGGTCCATCCCGAGGACCTGCCTCAGTCTTCATAACTCCACGGTCGGCGCTTAGCTCGAACCGCAGTGCTGGTTCCATGTGCGTTTTTCAGAAAGAGTTGGTTTCTTCGCCATGAATGCCTGTCACAACTAAGGCACAACGGAGTGCTGAAAGTGGAGAGAGTGGAAATAGTGTAAAACCGGAATGTGCGAAGTTCTTAGCAAAAGTAAGAAGTTCGCTAAAAGCCGCGATAATTTGAACGGCCACTGAGTCCTACCTGCGGAGCCAGATTGGACGAAGGTCGCTGGGATCAACACCAGCGGCCTTTTGTTTTTGCCACGCAGTGTTGGTAACGGCAAGCAGATCAAACGGTTGGCGGAACGTAGCGGTGAGAGTCTGATCCTTCCAAGTCGAGTTCGAACACACAAAATCGAGTAAACGACGCTTTTCGCCTGGATTCTGTTTCTCAAACAGGAAATAGGCCTTTTTCGAGAGTTCGAGTAGACGAACGCCATCTTGAAAATAGTTATGATTTAAGTCTTGGTGTTCGGCGATTTGATCGGTCACACGCTTCTGAGCTTGCTTCCATTCTTGCGCCTTGCGTTCAAAAAAGGCGGGCTCAATGAAACCATCAAGGCGATCTTCGTAAAGCTTATCGAGACGGTTCTGAATCTTGCCGTGCTCTGTTTGGAGTTGTGCGATCGACTGATCCCTGAAGCGTTTTTCGTCTGCATGGCTTTGATGTAAGGCTTCAGTTACCCAGTCCATGACTTCATCATCGAACACAAGGCCCTTCAGTAAATCAGCAAAGCACCTTTCCAAAACCTCTTCACGAGCATAGGGTTCCTGACATTTCCCCTTGTTCCCAGTGCAGTGATAGTAAACGTACTTGCCTTTCTTCTTCTCGGCTACGAGGGCGCAGCCGCAATGTCCGCAACTTACGAGGCCTGAGAAAGCAAACTCGTGTTTCGCGACCCTCAGCTTGGTTGTAAATCGCCCGTCGAGAATTTCCTGGACGCGATCAAAAAGCTCGGTCGAGATCAGCGGCTGATGACTCCCACGATATGTCTTGCCATTCCAATCGAGGTCGCCCGTATAAACTCGCTTTCGCAAAAGCTTGTGTATGTTTGATTTTGATATAGGCTTCTTAGCCCCGCGTGAAACTAGGCCAGTCTGCCGAGCTCTGTCAGTAACCTCGATGATTGAACATTTCCCGCTTGCGTACCATTGAAAGATTTACGTGATGATGGGAGCGACATCAGGATCAGGCTCAATGATCCTCTTGCCGTTAGTCCCATGACGTTGCGATAGCCCAGTGGCGCGAACGACGGATAGATCGATTGTACAGCCTTCTCCAGCATTCCTTTTCTGGTTTCTTCCGATAAGTTATCGATGTAATTCTTGGCCATCAAAACCTTGATGCCGTGCATGAACTTCTCTGACGATCGAGACTCTTTGGAGAGAACTACGCTTTCTTTGACAAAGTGAATCTCGAGATCCAATTCGTCCATCGTCACGTAGTCTTTCAGATTGCGATAGAGACGATCCGTTTTCTCAACTAGCAGCACACGCACGGACGAAGAGCGCAGCAAAGGAGTACTCTCGTGTTTCGGGGATTTGCTATAATCTCCGGCGATAAGGACGGAATACATTATGAAGGAAGAAACCCTAAGTGAGTGCGGTAGCTCGGTTCTCGCGGCACGGAAAGAGTCTATGAAGGCTCTCCCAAATCAGCGCCCCGAAGTTCTCCGCGATTTGTGGGACGTGTTCGAGAAGCCTTTTCAATTGGTTGTTTTCAAACGTTTCAAGAAAACACTCGTGATGCACTCGGAACGCCATGAAGCTGATTGCGCTTGTGCCCTTCATCTCTTCGGCGATTCAAGAGCTTATTTCTGGCAAGAATTGGCTCCTTGTTTCGATGGACCAATCCTAACGAGAGTTATCGATGTCGTCAGAGATGCGTTTCCGAGTTGGGCGGCATTGCGCGAATCCAGCGACACTGCCGAGCTCGGCAAGCAGACTATGGAGTGGTCGGACAGGTGGGATCTGAAAGCTGATTGGTGGCGCGATCACGCGCTTTCTGTCTTGCGTTACTGGTTACAGGACGAAGACCTACCATTCACGAGAATGTCTCCCCAGATCCGCCACAGAGTAAAGACACGGGGCTGGGTCGGTGCGACAATTTGGAATTAGACGCGTTAGCTTATTTTCCCGGTACCCTCACGCTGTTGGTGCTGCGTTCTTCACGACAAGGAGAAGGTCATGGCCGCAAATCTTGAAGACCAACTGATTGACAAGGTGCGAGCGCTGCCGCCCAACAAACAACAGGAAGCGCTAAGACTCCTTGATACTCTTGCGAGTGGGGCGGGTTCTGAACCTAACGGAACGGGTGCGGATCGCAGACCCGTTTGGGAGGTCGTCGACGAGATCAACGCGGCCTTACCCGCAGACACTTGGGAGAACGTACCCACCGACGGCTCGATTAATCTTGATCATTATCTCTACGGAGCGCCGAAGCAGCAGCCGTGAAAGTCGCATTCGTCGACACGCTCTACTTCGTGGCTCTCTTCAATCCCAGAGACCAATGGCATGAGCGCGCCATCGCAGCCAGCAAAATGGTTGCGGAAACCAAACTGATCACAACCGAAGATGTGTTGGTGGAACTCCTGAATTTCTTTTCGGAGTACGGCGAAAAAGCTCGCCGTGGAGCGGTCATCCAAGCTGAAGGAATTCTCAGCGGCGCGAATATCGAGGTGGCGCCGCAGAACCACGAAGCATTCATGGCCGGTCTCACGCTTTACAAAGCGCGCCCTGACAAAGGCTATAGCCTGACGGATTGTATCTCGATGCATGCGATGCGCGAGCGAGGCATCAGCGACATCTTGACGCATGACGACCACTTCCGGCAGGAAGGCTTCACAGTGCTGCTCTGAGCGGGCATTAGCCCGGTAGTCAACGACCGCAAATGCGGCTGTAATGAT